>ENA-ORXI01002115-ORXI01002115.1-sediment-metagenome-genome-assembly--contig:-NODE-2115-length-14755-cov-31.487941_pt1 | contig 14755 bp, 16 predicted proteins | sample MGYA00237861_ERZ511468 | MGnify/ENA primary metagenome ERZ511468 (study PRJEB26299, sample SAMN06266213) | sediment metagenome | isolation source: Hudson Canyon methane seep mesocosm | place... | reverse complement strand
AAAACACGTGTTACACAACGTGGAATTGGCTATGAGCAACGAATTGAAGATGCTTACTTACAGAGTTTGACTGATAATTATGCTGATTTCTTTCATTATTATGATGATTCACCATTATTAATCGTTAACGCAGAACAGATTGATCTGGTGAACAGTGAACAAGACTATCAAAACTTATTAGAACAAATTAGCACATTACAAACAGGACGACAGTACTACAATCCTTTACCTGTAAAAGAGAAATAAAGATGAGTCGGCTAAACTTAACCAGCCTTCGTAAAATGAAGGATGAACAAAATAAGATCGCTATGCTTACAGCCTATGATGCTAGTTTTGCTCATGTATTAGAGCAAGCAGGTGTAGATGTCATTTTAGTGGGGGATTCACTAGGAATGGTTGTTCAGGGACAGGAGAGTACGCTGCCTGTCACTGTTGAAGATATGATCTATCACACTCGAAATGTTGTTAGAGGTAGTGATAATGTTTTTATTATCGCTGATATGCCTTTTATGAGTTATGCCAATATTGAACAAGCCATTAGCAATGCTGCTCGCCTTATGGCAGAAGGCGGTGCACAAATGGTTAAACTTGAAGGCGGCTCAGTCCTTGCTGATACCATTAGACAGTTAACACAACGCGGGATCCCCGTGTGTGCCCATCTTGGTTTATTGCCACAATCAGTACATCATCTAGGTGGTTACCGTGTTCAAGGGCGAGATGAAAAAAGTGCACAACAATTAATTGATGATGCTCAAACTATTGAACAAGCAGGGGCCGATATGTTGGTGCTTGAATGTGTGCCTGCTGAGTTAGCAGATCGTGTAACAGCAGCTGTTGATATTCCCGTAATCGGAATTGGTGCAAGTGAACATTGTGATGGTCAGGTATTAGTTTTATATGACATGTTGGGTATTACACCTGGTAGACGTCCACGTTTTAGTCATGACTTTTTAGCAGAAACAGGTGCTATTCCAGCTGCTATCGCTAAATATGTGCAAGATGTTAAATCGGGGCAATTTCCATCTAAGGAACAGCAATACTGATGCACTCAGTTGAAAGCATAGACGCTTTACGGGGAAAAATTAAACAATGGCGGCAAGATAAGCTCACGATCGCATTTGTACCCACGATGGGAAATTTACATTTAGGCCATTTGTCACTGGTCGAAAAAGCAAAACAACTGGCTGATAAAGTAGTTGTTAGTGTATTTGTAAACCCAATGCAGTTTGATGATAAAAATGACTTGTCGGCTTACCCAAGAACATTAGCAGTCGATGTTGAGCTATTAGAATCAGTTAACTGTGATTTGGTTTTCACGCCAACGAGTGAACTTATTTATCCAAATGGTATGGATAATCAAACTGTTATTACCGTTCCAGGTATGGATGATAAATTATGCGGTCAGGCAAGACCTGGTCATTTTGATGGTGTCGCGACAGTCGTCACTAAGTTATTTAATATGGTGCAAGCAGACATAGCAGTATTTGGTGAAAAAGATTATCAGCAACTATTATTGATTAAGAAAATGGTTACAGATCTTAATATTGCTGTTGAAGTGGTGACAGGTGAAACCTATCGGGAAAATAATGGTTTAGCCATGAGTTCTCGCAATCAGTATTTAACCACGCAACAACGTGATGAAGCTGCCTATTTATATCAAAGTTTAATGAAAATGAAAGAAAAGCTAGAGCAGGGTGAAGAAGACTATGCTGCTCTGGAGAAAACTACATTTAAACAGCTACAAGAAGCAGGATTTAGCCCTGATTATGTAGATATTCGCCGCGCAGATAATTTAGCCAAAGCTGAAAAAGACGATAAATCACTAAGAATTTTAATTGCAGCTCGTTTAGGAGCAGCACGTTTGATTGATAATGTTGCCTGTAATCTTGCTTGATTTGGTCTAAAAAGCGATAATATGCCGTTACTCAACTACTGAATTGCCGTAAATGCACCTGACTTTACTTAAAACAAAATTACATCGCGCCTGTGTGACTCATTCTGAATTAGAGTATGAAGGCTCGTGTGCGATTGATAGCAATTTATTGGAAGCTGCGGGTATCCATGAATACGAGCAGATCCAAATTTATAATGTTGCTAATGGCGAACGTTTTACGACCTATGCTATCCGCGCTGAAGCAGGGTCTAATATCATCTCTGTAAATGGTGCTGCAGCACATAAAGCATCACCTGGTGATCGTATTATTATTTGCGCATATACCTCAATGGACGAGAAAGAAGTCGCTATATTTAAACCTACTCTCGTTTATTTAAATGAGAATAATGACATTATCAATACACGTCACGCTATTCCTGTTCAAGCAGCATAATAGAGATGATTGAAAGACTATTTGAAACAGCACTGTGGAATAGCCGATTTGTCGTCATTATCGCGGTATTAGTCAGCCTTGTTACCTCATTCGCCATGTTTTATATGGCCTCTATTGATGCTTATTATCTCGTTTTACATTTAGGTGATTATGCTTCGTCAGATTTAGTGGGTGAGGCAAGAAAAATATTCAGAGCAGAAACCGTTACACATGTTGTTGAGGTAATAGATGGTTACCTACTTGCAACAGTGTTGTTAATGTTCTCACTTGGCTTGTATGAATTATTTATTTCTAAAATAGAACAGGCGGAGTCATCAGAAACCCCCTCTGTTTTGGCAATCCATAGTCTTGATGATCTTAAAACGCGCCTAGGCCGTGTTATCTTAATGATATTAATCGTTAATTTCTTTGAGCACGCCATAAGCATGGAATATAATAATGCGCTAGAACTGCTTGCATTGGCGGCTGGAATTGCATTAATTGGTTTAACTTTATATCTCACCCATGTTGAAGAACACTAACGTTAATTATTAACAACTGCCTGTGATGCCATCGTGTATCAATACTCATTAATACAAATTACCATACCCCCCTCTTTCGGGTGGTATTAAAACTCAATATAAACGACTAAAATGGTCTTAGAATATGGATTTTCATAGAGATCTTAATTATCTCGTTTACTAAAGTTATTAACATGGCTTTATATTCCCCTAACACTTTTTTGTTAGGGGTTTTTTTTGCCTAAAATTAATTAAAGATCCTAAATTTTAGAAATAAGAGTTGATTTTATTTCTAACCTTCTCTATATTTTCTTCTTATTATGTTCTCGCTGAGAAATAAGGGGTAAAAATGTTAACTGACCGGCAACAAGATACATATAAGTTCATTGTCCAATACTTTGAGGAACACAATAAAGCACCTTTATTATCTGAGGTTGCATATGGGATTGGTTTATCATCTCAAGGATCGGTTCATAATTATATACAAGCCTTAGTTAATGAAGGCCTCATTGAGCGCCTTGTAGGCCGTTCACGTGGCTTACGTTTAGTTAAGCAAGATGAACCCGAAAAGGATGATGGACTCTCTATAAAGCTTCCTATGATGGGTAGAATAGCGGCTGGAAGGTTAATCGAAGCTGTTGCTGATGAATCAGAAATTGATCTGGGTGAAATGTTTGCAGGAAAAGACCGATTTGTACTTAAAGTGAATGGTGAATCGATGGTTGATAAAGCCATTATGTCGGGCGATTATGTTGTAATCCAGTCGCAACAAACAGCTAATCACGGTGATATCGTTGTTGCATTAGTTGATGGTTATGATGCGACGCTTAAAACGCTATTATTCAATGAGGATAAAACACTGACCTTAATGCCTGCCAATGAAGATTTTGAGCCTGTAACATTGCCAGCAAACCGAATTGCTATTCAAGGTGTAGTGGTGGGGCAACTTAGAACTTACCCTTAAGTAATAAGTAACACCACAATTATAATCATTAAAATAAAAGAAACATGCTTCCATAGTAGAACTGGATTGCGTCCAATTTATGCGTATTCCTCAGTGTGTAAAGTTGATTCACTGCGATTATTTTGCTTGATATAGTACATGGACTACGCATATCCATCTAGTGTAAAGGTTAGAAGTAAATATGTGGTCAAATCCCTTATAAAACTATTGATTCTTTACGCAGTTTAAACAATTCCATAGCAAATTATATTAAAGGTAAGGCGAATAGAAATCTCACTCCTATAAAAAGAAGCGTGATTGTTTGAGATGAGCTAAAGTTGCCGAGAATGCTCTAATAAATGGCCCTAAACTTTGAAAACCTAAGCTATGTGTTGTATCGATCAGTTGAATTCACTACCCAAAGAAGACATTGATTAATCGGTTAAAAGTTGAGAGTATGGATTTAATGAAAACATCTGGCCGTATACTCTAAGCTATTTCAAATAGAGGCCATAAACAATAAACATACCAAGGGGAAAATACTGTGGAAAAAGCAACCAACGCATCACGTAGACATTTATTAAAAGGCTTGGGCATGGCTTCAGCAGCTCTGGGTGCTGGGCTATCATTGAATGCGAATGCCGTCACTGTCGATCATAGCAAGATGAATCACCAGATCCCGATAGATATAAAACTAGAAGAGTTAATTGACACTTTTCTAGAATGCATCAAGATGGGCGAAATTTGTAATCAACATTGTATGCACATGTTTCAAATGGGCGATACCACACTGGCCGATTGCTCAATTTCCGTTCAAGAATTGATCGCAGCCAGTACGGCGGTACTGAAATTTGCAGCCAATAACTCGAGTCATTTAAATTCTTTCCTCGAAGCCACAATAAAAGTCTGTGAAACATGTGAAGAAGAATGTAAAAAACACGAAAAGCACATTCAATGTAAAGACTGCGCTGTAGCATGCCGTGATTGTATTGATTTTTGTACTGAATACCTTGCTGCTTAATGGATTGCGCAAGGGGCTGGCACATTAGGGGCTCTAATTAAACGGCAGATTTCGACTCAAAACGTACATCAATTAATCTCTAATAAATTGGGATTATTGTGACTCTGGATATAAAAATATAAATCAATGGAGTCTGATTCTTACGCTACCCTTGACTGATGACCTTGACTATGACCACCGATACAAAGCTACATCCGCGTAACCAACACCGTGATGGCTATAACTTTACACGTTTAGTGAAACAGTCGCCGGAGCTTGAGGCTTTTACACGCCGCAGTCCGACGGGCCAGATTACTATTGATTTTCATGATGAGCAGGCGGTGCGTGCGCTCAATCGGGCGCTGCTCAAGACCCATTACAATATTAACTTCTGGGATATCCCAGCCAGCTATTTGTGCCCACCAATTCCTGGCCGCGTTGATTATATTCATCATCTGGCAGACCTGCTTGCCAGCGACAACAATCAAGAGGTTCCCCATGGGCGAAATATCAAAGTGTTAGATATCGGTACCGGCGCCAATCTAGTGTATCCACTCACCGGTCAGAGTGAATACGGTTGGCACTTTACCGGCGTCGATATAGATCGTATGGCCATTAAAGTGGCGCAGCAGATTTGCCAGTCCAACAAACTCAATATCAAACTCACGTTACAAAAAAATCCTGATAATATATTTAGAGGTGTGATCGGCCCGCACAATTTTTTCCACCTTACCTTGTCCAACCCACCTTTTCATGCCTCGACTGAGGCCGCAAAAAAAGGCACTGAACGCAAGTGGAAAAATCTTGGCAAAGGGACACATAATAAACTTAACTTCGGCGGTCAAAATGCCGAGCTTTGGTGTCCAGGTGGTGAGGTGAAATTTATCGCTACTATGATTGAGCAGAGTGTGGAGTTTGCCGAGCAGTGTCTGTGGTTTAGCTCACTAGTGTCAAAAAAGGATAGCCTCAAACCTCTTTACAAAATTTTAGAAAAAGTTAAAGCCGTGGAGGTCAAAACTATCGATATGGCGCAGGGGCAAAAGGTTAGTCGCTTTATCGCTTGGACTTTTATCAAGCAACAACAACGTCACTTATCGCTCCAACATGACGGGTAATTAAAACTGATGTCTATTAACTCGTATGGGTTCCCCCTGTAATCCAGAGCAATGGAAAGGGACTGTAGTGGCCAAGTAAATATGACCCCGACGTAGCAGGTTAGTTTGACTAGCCAGCTATTGAGTCGGTGTACGACCTAAAGGCGTAGTAGATAGAATGGTTATGATGGTATACGACCTCATAAGTACACGGTTATATGTCTGAGGAGAGGTGAACATCAACTATCGATCCGGTACTCTCTCGCAACCGTGGATATTGTCGATACTATGAAAAGCGCAATTGCTTGGAAAATAACGTATTCTATAGGCCCTAAATTTAGAATTATGTAGAGGAGAATGCGAGTGGCTAAGCCCAATTACAGTTTCGAAAAGCGCCAGAAAGAAATAGCAAAAAAGAAAAAGAAGGAAGAGAAGCGCTTGAAAAAATCAGGGGTAGACGATAGTCAGCCGCAGGACCAAGACGTTCAACCTATATCAGGAAATGATGATAAATAGGCAACGCATAGAAAAATAATCGAAGTTATCGACTATTAAATACACATAGGAAAACAGAGCATGAGTACAGGTACAGTAAAGTGGTTCAACGCAGATAAAGGTTTCGGTTTCATTACTCCAGATGATGGAGGCAATGATCTGTTTGTTCATCATTCTGAAATCCAGGCTGACGGTGGCTATGCAACCCTGAGTGATGGCCAGAAAGTGGAGTATGAAGTTGGACAAGGCCAGAAAGGACCGTGTGCTAATAAAGTCGTGTCAGTCTAGCTCGAAGTCATTAAACAAGTTTTCGTAAGCACTAGCATATAACAACAGTCCTTCTCGGTGCTCGCTTATGCTGAATAGCACAAGCAACTTATAGCTGTAGTTTGTCTTTTATCTGACTCAGCTACTTTGACTAATGCGGTGATAGGAATTAGTCGCATGATAAATAAGATGTGAGGACCTTTCTATCGAGTAAAAACAATCGCAGGGTTATCATTTAAAAATACGTTTTCGTTTAACGTGCTTATACTTATTACATTTAGACTTACTTCTTCATACAGCCAATAATAGAACCCACCTTCGTATACGCTATATCTCCAATCATACTTACATTGGATCCATTTGTTATCTATCGAACCAATTGTTCTATGGTCTTTGTCGGAGTCACTCTTACCAATATATTCAAGAATCTTGCTGTTTAAGCAAACTTGAAATCGATCAAATGTTATCTTCCCATTATCGTCCTGTGAATATGTGACTCGATCACCGAGCAAGTCATCGCCATGCTGGTCTATGACGCATTGATTGTTGAATATATAAAAAGCAGGTGGGAAATTTATAGGATAGTGAACAGGTATTTCAGCTCTTTGTTCAATATGTTCTTCTGTTCGTTGACTCTTATCCCATTGCTTGATAATTATTTGTAAGACTAAAATGCTCATATTGATGACTAGGCAAGACCAGGTTCTATAATTAATGTGTGACGCTATAGTAGCATTAGCACGAACAAATTCATTAATTAGCACATTAACGACGGATTGATCCAACCTTAGTTTCAAAGGGGAGTATTCGACTCAAACCATCATCGATATAATTATTATGATGTCCAACGGACTAATTAATATACTGTTATGTGTCTTAATCATATATCATTAACATATATTTGAACCGGTGAATTCGAATATAGAATTTATATTATTTCATCAATAAACTGAGTAAAGAAAATGAGTAAAGGTACAGTTAAATGGTTCAATGCCGATAAAGGTTTCGGTTTTATTTCTCCTGAAGATGGTAGTAAGGATTTATTTGTTCATCATTCAGAAATTCAAGCGAATGGTGGATATGCAACATTGAATGATGGCCAAGAGGTTGAATTTGAAGTTGGCGAAGGTCAAAAAGGCCCTTGTGCAAATAAAGTTACACCGATTTAGACTGCAACATATAACAAGCCAGCAGGATGCCAGCTGAAGCTAGCATCCTGCTTGTGGCTTTAAACGAACGACGGCTTTTGGCACGTTAGTGAATCAACACAAAGGCATGGACGTCCTAAACCACAAGGTTCTGCTACGGAAAATTGATTCGATTGCGCTCCTGCATTTCCGCAGAACACGGCGTTAGGTTTCAATCTAGTCGCCCTAATCGCTAAGAATTAAAATGAATAGCAAACTACAAGATTTATCAGAGATTGTCGCTAGAGCGAATGATGTCTTCTATAGCAAGTTTGATAATATTGATACCTTAATGGGAATCATGGATAAAACCTTACGTAATCAAGGTATCAAAGCGGATGCAATCACAATTGATTGCATCGCTCTAGATAAAAAGATCGTTATCCTTCTCCATGATGATAAGCCTGATGTTGCAAACATAGCGTTGGGTAATAAAGAAGGTGATATTTATTCATCTTCAGAATACGAACTTGTCAAAATATCAGAAGCCGTTATTGCGGAAATAATGGAAGTGAACTTTATTTCATAATTGATTTAGCGAAATTTGACATTCTTTTCAAACGGTTAAAAGTACATTTTACAACGTTACCACCATTGTGTTTGAAACGCTTTTTAAGTGCTTTTTTCACTTCCCAAGACCCTTTATATCCTAATGGGAATACCACTAAGTCACCCGCTTTGAACGTAGTTGATGGGCCGCCATCTGCAGGTGTGATTTCACATTCACCCTCTAAAATAAGTGCCGTTTCTGTAGTAACGAATTCCCATGGGAATACAGATACTTCTTTTTCCCATGTTGGCCAGTAAGCAGCACCCATTTCTTTTAAAAGTGCTTCACTTGGGTTGCTATCAACTGTAACTTCTTTCATGTTTTTTTCCTAAAATTTAGATTTATACCCAGACTCAGAATGATTGGGAATGTGCCATAGTATGTTGTTCATCCTCTTTTGCCTATATTTTAAGGATAATAATATCCATTTAGTGCGAGTACCTGAGCTGCTGAAAGGGTGCTAATGTAGATCGTTCAATGGGTAGCGGCTTTTATTCAAAATCATTTGGTGATTTTAATGGAGGTAATAGCGCTTAGATTCCCTTTAAGAATATTTGACCATTATACTTTTGTACTCACTTTATATTCATCTAGAGTGTTAAGCATTTTTTCATAAGTAATACGCAGGCTAGTCAAACTTTCTTTTGCTGAATCTATGTCACCAAGCTGGTATATCTTGAAAAAATCCTCGGCAATAAAGTGCATCACTTCATGTGTTTGTTGCAGGTTGTCTATCCAATCATTATTAAATATTTGATCTTTTCGAAGCCGTTTAATCCAATGAGTAAAATTACAACTTATATTTTTCATTGGAGTACCCGTAGGTTCATCAATGAGCTTCTCTATTCTCATTAACCAGTTATTGAGCATTAACTTAAGCGCTTTTATTCGTTTCTCAGGTTCTGACAATTGGAGTTTGGCGTATTCCAACCAAGCTTGGTTGGGTTTATATTCTTTCACCCAAGTTTCGACATCATTAGCAGGAATGGGTTTCGCAATAGCATAACCCTGTGCCTCATGACACCCCATAAGTAATAACATTAGACCATGCTCTGTTGTTTCCACACCTTCCGCTATAACTTCTTTATTGAATGTGTTTGATAAGCTTATAACACCATCAATTATTGAATAATCATCAGGATCGTCTAACAAATCTCTCACAAAACTTTGGTCGATTTTAATTGTATTCGCACGGATTTTACTGATATGAGATAAAGATGAATAACCCGTGCCAAAGTCATCTAAGGCGACTGTAACGCCTAGTTCATGTTGACAACGTGTAAGCACATGACTGATGGTCTCTAAATCACTCAATACACTACTTTCCAGAATCTCTAATTGAAAATAACGCGAATCGATATTTCGATGACGTTCTAGTGCTTCATTTAATTTTTCAAAAAATAAAGGTGAAAGCAGGTGATATGAAGCAATATTAATACTGAGCTCTATTTGTATTCCAATACTATCCCAATACTCTAATTGCATTAATGCCTGTTCAATAACCCAGTCACCGATTTCAACTTCTAGATTTGAGCAGTCAATTGCAGGAAGAAAATCATTAGGTGGAACTAGACCTTTTTTAGGGTGTTGCCAACGAATGAGAGCTTCGAGGCCAATTATTTTTCCTGTAACCATATTAACTTTTGGTTGATAGAAAAGCATAAATTCATCATTTTTCAATGCAAGTCTAATTTCTTGTAATAAGACTTGTTTATCAGCTACTTTTTCAGACTCAATGGCATCAAAGAAACGGTAGTGATGCTTGCCTCCTTGTTTAGCTTGATACATTGCTTGATCAGCATTTCGTAGTAATACATCAAGTTCAGCATGGTCATTAGGAAAGAGGCTAATACCGATAGAAGCACTAATATTAATCGATTGACCATCTATAACATAACGTTTACTCACTGCTTGAATGATACGATTTAGCATTTCAATGCATTCTTCGGATGTTTTTATTTCACCTAAAAGCAGGATGAATTCATCTCCGCCTAAACGAGAAACTGTATCCTCACTTCTAATTACTGAGATGAGTCTACGTGCTACTTCAACCAGTAATTTATCCCCTGTTTCATGACCATATGTATCATTGACTGGTTTGAAATCATCTAAATCAAGAAAGCAAACGGCTAATAAAGTATCTGTACGTTTGCTATGAGCTACAGCTTGTTGAAAACGATCGGTTAAAAGAATTCGGTTGGGAAGCTTGGTAAGTGGGTCATAATGGGCTAATAATTCTAATTTTTCTTTCTGCTCCTTGCTCATTGTAATATCGGAAAATAAACCGACATAATGCATGGTATAGCCATCATGGTCCTTCAATGCTGAAACAGATAGCATTTCAGCATAGAGCTCACCATTTTTTCTACGATTCCATATTTCCCCTTGCCAGTAGTCTTTTTCCTCAATTTGTTTCCACATCTCTTCGTAGAACTTAGGGCTTTGTTTCCCTGAACTTAAAATGTTTGGATTCTTCCCAACAACTTCTTCTCGACTATAGCCTGTTATTTCACAAAAAGTAGGATTTACATCTACGATGATTCCATTCTTATCTGTAATAGTAATACCTTCATGAGCTTCATTAAATAATCGAGAAGATAACTGTGCTTGTCTTTCACTATTTTTACGCCGAGTAATATCTAAAACGATAGCGACAAATGCGGGCCTACCCAGGTAACTTGATACTTGAAGATTAATTTCTACTGGATAAGAAGAGCCATCTTTTCGTAGATGAACGGTTTCAAATATAATTTTTTCTTGAGAAGAATTACGTAATGGAATAATGAGAGCATTAAAAGATGCGAGATTATAGTCAGGCTTAATATCGGCAGGGGTGAGTTGTGTAAACTCTGACAAGGTATAACCAAGGTTTGATAAAGCACCTTGATTTGCATGGATAAACTGTAAAGTGTCAGCATCAAAAATGAATATTTCATTTAAGGAATCGTCGAGAATCTTACCGATTTCACTTATATGAGATGAACTTTCTAAAAGCTTACTTTCAGCCTCTTTAATACTTGTAATATCACGAGCGATACCAAATAAACCAATGATGCTTCCTTGAGCATCACGAATAGGGTATTTTCGGTTATCCACCCAGCCTTGATTACCATCATTATCTAAAGTGGGTTGAATTTCATGGGCAACTTTAATTTCACCTGAAAACACCTGCTTTTCAAGGCTGTAATACTTATCAGCAAACTCTTCTGAAAAAACATCATAATCGGTTAAACCGATTAAATCTGACCAATGTTCAGATGGTTCTGTTATTTCAACTAAAGTTTGGCTTGCACCAGTAAATACGTGGTGACGATCTTTAAAATAAATGTAGTCATCAGTATTTTCCATCATGGCTGTAAAGTTAGACACGATAGTTTCATCAATGATGTTTTGTCGTAAATCTACAGCACTTTGTAGTAATACATTGAGTATAAATTTAGATGAGTCATCAAAAGCTACTTTTTCATAAGTGAGAATAACGCACTTTATTTTTCCATCTTGCTTTCTTAAGCGGATATTTTTAGAGTCTTTTGGTATAGCGTTGCTAGAAAATAGCGAGTCAATTATCTCGATATCATCTTGGTGAACGATAGTTTTAAGTGACACATTATTATTTAGAAACTCTTCTACAGAATAGCCTAGAAGCTCGCTAATATTGGCATTAACTTCTATAAGCTTGATATCTTGCTCACAGAATTCAAATTTAAAGGTAATTTCAGCCATTAAATACTCTTGGTTTAATCAAACAGACTGAATGTTGTAACAACTTCAGTAGGAGTGAGTTCCATCCAATGGTGCTCAGTTTAAATAATTACTATACAATTTATGTGGATTATAACAAATCATATCGAAACAATATTATTTAATGCTTACGACAAGATACTACTGTTTTTATAGCGTTGTCTGTCTGCTCAAGATCGGGTTTAGACTCACATGATAAAGGTTCATTTTTATAACAACAGTTTTATGTTTTTGTTGGTGAGGGTGCTTAAAACCTATCGTTGTTACGAGCGTGCGAATTCGACCTTAGCTGGCAACAAATACGTGATCTCAGATCTTTTTCTGACGCTGATTTTTTACTGAGTGGAATTAGGCGTTGTGGCGACTCATAACCCCTTTGTTCGGAGTGTGAGCTTCTGCGGCTCTGCATATAATTTAAGTCTCAGCACTATTTCGGTGTTGATGATTTATTGTGTTGTATTCATCGCGTCTAATGATTTCAAAATTATAGGCTATAAATTCCTACAAGTTTATTAGAACATTACAGTCTACGTACGCATCGTAAGCTGTTTGAACTAAAGGATTAAACTAATCGAGCTATTAAATTTAACGACTAAGTGCAGTGGCAACCCGCTTAGACAAAACATCAGGACAAATGGGTTTAAGAATATAACTATCGACCGACTGGCCAATCACTTCTAGTATTTTTTCTTTATCAGCAATGGAAGTTAGCATGATAAAGGGAAGATCCTTATATTTTTCATCTGCACGGATAAGGTTTAATAGCTCTACTCCATTTAAAACAGGCATTTCCATGTCAGAAATAACTAAATCATAATGATTCTTTTTTATAAGATCGATTGCTTGCTTTCCGTTAGATGCTTGATCGACATTTTTTAATTCCATAGATTCAAGCGTGAATTTAACGACAAGTCGCATAGATTGCACGTCATCGACAATTAGAATTCTCTTATCACTCATGTTAACTCCGTTAATGAATTAAGTTATTTTTCAATAGTATCCTTTTAAGGATTGATTGAATAGATAGAAGTGGTTTTAATTATGTGTAGTGGTTATAAATCTAAGTACTACAGGTAAAGATTGATAATATGACTGTCTGCTATGGGTTGGTGGGCATATAGGTGTTTTGTTATCATTAGACCCTTACATAATGTTCTGGAGTCACGAATGCTGAAAGCCCTCTTCCTTGATTTAGATGAAACCTTGTGCAACACAGTGGGTGCGAATGATCGGGCAAAACAATTGATGGCACAGGATGTTGAGGCTCAGTATGGCGCAAACCTAAATGGTCAAGACTTTGCCGATCAGTATGTTGCAGGTATCTACCGGGAATGGAGTGACGGTCAGCGCGCACGATATCTACCAATCATTGAGCAGCAAAGCGAAGAGATATTTCGGCTACAGTTGATTCGTGACTTACTGACTGAACGATCCGTGGAGAATATCAGCGACGAAACTGCCCAAGCTCTTCAAGACAAGTTTGATAGTGATCGCCTCAAGGCGTTTGATTTCTACCCCGGTATTCAAAAGTTCCTAGTTGAAGCACGTAAGCTGTTTACCCTAGTGGTTATCACCAACGGTCCCGAGTTTTCACAGGTTCCCAAAGTAGAGCGAGTGAATCTTGCTGAGCATGTCGACCACATCATTATTGGTGGTCAAGAGCCTGAGGAAAAGCCGGCACCCTCGATCTTCAATAAGGCCCTTAAACTTGCCAATTGCCAAGCCCATGAAGTGATCCATGTCGGCGACAGTCTAGCGTCTGATATAGCTGGAGCACACAATAGCGGTATTACCTCCTTGTGGATCCAGCACCAACAACCACTGGATGCAGAATTGGGTATCAACCCGCACCATACCGTGCTACACCCAAGCGAAATACCGGCGTTAATCCATCAATTACATCAGGGTTAAAATTTTCCTTCTTAATTAGGAAATCGAAAAGGGTGGTTTATTTTCTTTTTCTCTCGGAATAACCCCAAGATATTAATTGAACCTTACCCCAGATAACAGGCAATAAAAAACCCTACAACTCATTGAGTTGCAGGGCCGACAGAGACTTGAACTCTGGACAAAGGGATTGCCGGCAAACAACCGCCAACTTATCAACAACATGGTGAAACGCCGTTAAGGCTCTCGCAATTATCTATAGAAGCAATTTTTACTCTGTAACTTGTACCTGCGAGGGAAAATCAATCGAGTCAGGCCCCATTGGTTCCTTATTCTAAATCCATTGGCCTTTTAATCAGGTAAGGCTTCATATCCATATCACTGCCAATAACATGCTCTATTACCCAGCTACGGATGAGTCCAACCAGAGGTTCAAGGTCATCTTTTGTTACTGAATGCACTTCATGATTGTCCTCTAATTCACTGCCATCAATCTCTACGTGTGATTCATGATTCATTGAGCTTTCTGGATTATCACCGTCAAGAACTATATCCAGCTTTTCTTTAATGGCATATAGGTTTTGCATTATTTTTTTATGTTCAACCTTGTGCTCTCCATGACGTGGATAGTTTATTTTATACTGAATAAGCTCTTCATGTTCAAAGTGTGTTTTAGTATATTTCACTAGATTATCAAGGGCTTCCACGATAATGTCATGGTTTTCTTTAGTATTTATAGCCTCTTCAATTTGATTGACTTGTTC
>ENA-ORXI01002113-ORXI01002113.1-sediment-metagenome-genome-assembly--contig:-NODE-2113-length-14769-cov-6.582698_pt1 | contig 14769 bp, 13 predicted proteins | sample MGYA00237861_ERZ511468 | MGnify/ENA primary metagenome ERZ511468 (study PRJEB26299, sample SAMN06266213) | sediment metagenome | isolation source: Hudson Canyon methane seep mesocosm | place... | reverse complement strand
GGGAAGATTTCCCGGAAGAGAATGCAAATGAATTATTGTCTGAACAAGAATTCCAAAAGTTTGTAAAACAATATATTCACGTAAATAAAAAATCAAAACCTAAAGCAGTAAGTTTTTCTACTAGAATGATGGGATTAAACTTAGGATTAGAAAAAGCTGGATTTGAAATAATTCTTACTTCAGAGAATGAGCCAGTCTTTATAGAAACTATTCAAAGGAATAATCCAAATATTAAAATAATAAAAGACTTTAAAAATCATTCTCCAGAAGATATTAAAACAATTGCAGGATTAAATGAAAATGATGACATTGAATTAATGATAGGAGAGCTTCCATATCAATCATTTAGTTTATATAATAAAAACCAAGATCTCAAAAATGATAGAAATAACCTTCATTTGCCTTTCCTAAACAAATTAATAAAGTTAAATCCTAAATATTTAGTTCTTATAAACTACAAAGGACTACTATCTTTAGATAAGGGAAAAGCTTTGTTTAATATTATTAAGATACTTGAAAATTTAGATTATAAAGTATCCTTTAATACTTATAATACTGCAAATTTTGGAGCTCCTCAAAAGAAAGAAAGAGTGATTATAATATGTAATAGAGATAGTGGGAAATCAGCTTGTTTAATACCTACACATTCTAAGAATGGTGAGTTTAATTTGTCAAAATGGAAAACACTTAGAGAATCTATTGGAAATTTAGAAATTGATAATCATTTATTTATACCATTCTCAGAAAAAAAATTATCATATTATAAATACTTAAAACCTGGACAATCTTGGAAAGATTTGCCTAAAGAAGTTAAAAAAAACATATCTAGACCTCTATTATCAATAAAAAGACCTGATTGGGATAGCCCTATATCTCTATCACCTTATCCATATATCCTTGTTCATCCAGAGAAAAATAGACCATTAAGTATACAGGAATATAAAAGAATTCAAGAGTTTCCAGACAATTGGTTATTATCTGGAAAAATATCTCAACAATATAGACAAATTACAAGTTGTCTGCCATCTAGCTTAGGTAAGGAGATAGGAGAAATGATACTTAGAGATATAAATAAATTAGAAAATACGTAGTTCTATATAATAAAAAATATTATTTAAAAATTAATAATTTTATTTACATAAAAAGCCTAATTTAATAATCACTAAGGCAAAATAGTAAAAATAATTTTACTACTATAAGGCTTCCTTTAAATGACTAATGAAACTAAATTTCAAACAATTATTGAATATATAAAATTAAATCCAAAAGACAACTTATCAGGGAACTTTGGAAAAGCTATTTCTAAACCTTATACGGTTGAAGGAATAGAGGGGATTCTCGATAAATTAAAAGATAAATTTACAAAAGGGAGAACTCCAACTCCACCTACATTTCCAAAAACATTACCAGATGAAGTAGTAAGTCTTGTCATGATGGAATATTATGGAAAATCAAAAGAGGCAAGTGAAAAAATAAAAATTGAACACCAAGAGTCAATGTCTGCAGAAAATATTGTAGGAGAATTACTTGAACGATACTTAGCAGAAATATTAGAACCATTAGGATGGGTATGGTGTTCAGGTGATTTTGTTAAAGCTGTAGACTTTATCAAAAAAGATGGTTCAATCTGGAAACTTTTACAAGTAAAAAACCGTAGTAATACAGAGAATAGTTCAAGTAGCAAAGTTAGAGTTGGTACTGACATAAAAAAATGGTTTAGAATCAATGCCTATAATGGAAAAACATTCTGGGAAGATTTCCCGGAAGAGAATGCAAATGAATTATTGTCTGAACAAGAATTCCAAAAGTTTGTAAAACAATATATTAAAAATATTAGGGTGAATTAAATGTCAAAAAAAATTGAAACTTTTTTAGAAGTTGTTGAGTCGTTGAGTAGATATAGAAGAGCCGAATTAATTGATGAATCAACAGAGGAAAATCTAATAGAATCATTATATGTAGACCCTCTAAATAATGATTTATTATTGCAAAGTATGTTATCAAAAAACAGTACTTTATTAATTGGTCGAAAAGGAACTGGAAAATCAACAATAATAAATAGGTTTCAACACGAAATAAGGAAGTCAGATGACAAAATTTCTCTTTATATTGATGTTAATGCTTTGTTTGAACAATCAAGAAATAGTAACTTTACAAATACACTAAATATAGATGCTAAACTTGATATTCAAAAACTTAGTTTGTATTTGGAATTTACTAAAAACATTATTCAAGAGATTAAGAATGAAATCAAGAAGAATTTATTTGTTTCTAAATTTAAAAAAATATTTACAAGAGATGGGTTAACAGAAAGAGAGTTTCAACTAGAATTAGAATCTCTTTTTAATAATATAGAAAATCCTACATATATAGACGTGTCAATGTCACAAACTGTCAATATAAAAACCGAAGATAATCAAAAGGATATTTCGCAGGCTAATGCTTCGGCTAGTATATCAGTATCAGATGCCTCAGCAAAAGCTTCAAGTTCAATATCTAACGATACTGAAAAAAAAGATTTTCAAGCATATAGTAAAGTTTTACAAAGATACTTTAATATCATTGAATTTATGAAAGAGTTAAAAGAACTATTAGAAAAAGTTCAAATTAAAATGGTGTATATCTGTTTAGATGATGCGTCAGAACTTGAAAAAGAACACTTGGAAGTATTTACAAATACTATAATTGCACCATTAAATAATCTATCTAACGAATTTTATAAATTTAAAATATCTCTTTATCCAGGAAGGGTATTTCTACCTAATATTGATAGAATGAAAGTTGATACTTTTAATTTAGACTACTATGATTTATATTCAGCTGGAAATGCGGATAAGGTAGAAGAGTCTGCAATTAATTATACTAAACGATTAATTGAAACTAGATTTAGATACTTCTTTGGACAAGATATAAATATTAATGATTTTTTCGATGTAGAAGACTTATATAAATTACTTTTTCAAATCAGTTCAAATGTACCAAGAAGTATGGGAAAAATTTTAAAAATTGCATTACACAAAAGTAATAGTTTAGAAAGAAAGATTACAAAAAAAGTTTTACAAGAATCTGCAAAACAATACTATAAAGACTATATTGAATATGTATTAGTGAAAAATGAATATATTCAATACAAAAGTTATGATGAGTCATTTGAACAGTACCATTTATATGAACTTCTAAAAGCAGTTATTGCTAAAGCAATCGAGAATAAAAAGCATATTGGAGAATCAACATCTCAAATATTTTCCGACTACAATCCTAATAATGCACCTTCTAATTATATTCATATACCTAAGGAAATGGAGGATTTACTTAAAACATTAGAATTTAACTTTTTCATAACAAAATATTCAGAACAAAAAAATAAAGATAGTAAGGATATAAGTGTATTTACTTTGAACTACGGACTTTGCATTGATAATAACATTATCTTTGATGATGGAAGTGATAGAAAGTTTAGAGTCCAAAGAATATTTGATTTTAAAAATATAATTTATGATTGGTTGAAAAATTCTAATCAATTGGTATGCGAAGATTGCAATAAAGTATATAGTTTAGATGAACAACAAATGATTGATAAATATGGTTGTATTGAATGTAAAAAAAATAATGTAAGAATAAAACCTATTGTAAATGATGAGTTTCAAGAAAAACTCAATAGAACCTTCAAACTTCCTAAAAAAGAATTTGATGTTTTAAATACTTTACATACATCAGATGAAGGATTAACTGCAAGTTTAATTGGGGCAGAATTAGATCGTTCATACCAATCAGTTAGTCATTCAATGAATAGAAATAGTGAAATTAAAAACTCTGATTTTATTGAAAGAGTCAACGAGAACAGTAAACCGCATTTTTATATTACAGTAAAAGGACAATCCTTTATAAGTGATGGTAAATTACTATAAGTCAATGGAGTGTTAGAAATTTCGTATCAATCATAAAATTTAAATTAATCCCATTTTAGGGATTAATTTTATCACCATTTTTCATCTCAATATTCCTTATTGCTACTTCGTACAAATCATCTCTTTCTTTATCAATATCCTCAAACGAATCACAAAAAGTCTTTTTATCTTGTTCATCCAATTTATTCATAAAATTTAACTCTAATTTTACAACTTCAATTGCCAGTTTTTTATATGATTCAACTTCATTCATAACTTTTTTAACTTCATCAGTAAACTCAATATTATTTAATAAGTCATAATCAATTTGAATCCCATTCTCAAAGGCAAACCCTTTTTCACATCTTGCAGTTAAAGAGTCATAATATAAGAACTGTCCTTGTTTTAGTTCTGTAGGTTTAATATTTTCTTTTTCTAAAATGTCTTTATTTATAACCAAATGAGCTGAACTATCATTCTCTTGTTTTAATAAAATACTATTTCTTATATTTTGTCTAAAAGCAGTTGATGGTAGTGAATTTACTGTTGCTTGCTGTAGTATTATCATCATAGAATCGTTCGCACGTCTAGATTTTGAACTTATCATCTCCAATAAGGCATTCATTTCATTCAAGGTGTTTTTCATTATTGGGTGTAATGACTTACTTGTTAACATTTCTTGAATAGTTTGTATTTCATCAATTACAAGAAGTGTCTGTGTTGATAAAAAGTTATCTGTACTATGAATTGAATTGTATCTATATTTACAAGTCATTTCTAAAACAACTTTTTTTAGTATTCTCAAGGCATCTGATATCTCTTCAACATACTCAACCTTATCAAGTTTCTTTATAAAATTATAATCTGATGATTTCTTAAAATTGATAATATATATTTTGTAAATATTGATATAATTTTCAGGAATTAAATAGTTTTTTAACATAGAAGTTACTAAAAAAGATTTTCCAGAACCTGAACCACCAACAATTTTCCAATGTCCATTATTTAAACCCTTCCCTTGCTCTTTTTTAGTTCCATGTATATATTTATTGTTCTGAATATCACTAACACCAATCAATAATCTACCTTCTCCAACTTCATTATTAAAATCTATTTCATTTTTGTGCTTGTTGAAATATGAAATATCAGGGAATGGTGCTTTAAACTCTAACTCTACTAAATCCTTATCACTTCTTGCAGTTTTTATATCTCCCACATCAAAAAATTGTTTTAAATCATCTACCCTATTTTGGAAAATTTCAAAGTCTGCTGTTTCCCCTTTGATTAATTTAAAGGTATATTTTCTTGTATCATCATTCTTATTTTTTAAATAATATTGAGAAGCTCCAATGCTTGATAAAATTGACTGTATTTCTGCTTTATGTTTAATATACTTGTTAAATACCATAAATAGTAATCGTGGTATCAAGTACGCACATAAAGTAAATAGAATTAACTCATGATTTTTAATAACTGATTCAATTCCTTCATCATTAATTATTTGACTATAGTTTTCAAATAATAAAACCACATATTTTAAAAAATCATTTGTTATATCTATGTTTTGAGATAACTTTGTTTTTAAAAATACAAGTAGATAAATAAACACTGGTGGAACAAATACAAATACACAGACAAAGAGATTGAAAAATCTTTTTTTGTTAATATTTCCTTTTGTATCATACCATCCCATCTGAAATTGGTTCTCTTTATTTTCATAATGTTCAACATCAGGCTTCTTCATAATTTACCCTTTCACATTGGATGTATTTATATATTCGTTTTCTTACGAAATCTGACATTGATAAATACTCTTTATCCGTGTCAATTTTGTTCTTAAAGGCTTGATAATCTTCATTTAATATTTTAAAATTAATTTGCGTTTTAAACTTTTTCATTTGATTCCTTTTCATCAAGTAACTCTTTGGTTCTTTGACTCAAACTCTCTTTTAAATTGTCAGTCTTGAGCTCTATATGTTTTATAATTGATTTGGTCTCAACAATCTTGTTTATACTATTTTCTTTGTTCATTTTAATATCAATAAAATCAAACACTTTATTGATTTTCTTATATATTTTTATACTATTCATCTCCATCCTTTATCCATAGTAACACTACGTTATTGTCATTTTTTTCAATCTCTTCAAATTCTTCTGCTTTGTAAAAATATGATAAGTGAGCATTTCTAACATTCTTAAATAAAAATGTTTTATTCAGATACAAATCTTCATTTCTGAAATCATTTTTCACTTTTATAATGACATTCTCTAAAATGCCACATACATCAAATCTTATACTTTGTAAATAAATATAATTTTTGTTTTCCATTCCATTTGACAATTCTACTCTGTAAAAAGTATTTGTTATTGTTCGCTCTATATTCATATTGACTTCCTTGCTAAAAGAAAAGTTTTCTTTTAGCTTTTAATTTCTGGTAAAGTATCTGTGATTAACATTCTTTTACCACGTTCATAAGGTGTTGTAAGACTTGAAACAACCACTTCTTTACCTTGCAATGACTTTAATGAATTAATGTCTATACCCTTAACTCTAATGGTTTTTAAATCAACTCTTAAATTCTCTTTTACTAATCCTTGAATCAATACATTTCCAGTCTTGATAGTTTTTATTTTAGATTTACCAGTTTTTGCATTTCTTCTATTCTCTTCTTTGGTTTCTTCAATAATGTTGGAAATTTTAAGATGGCACTTTTTCTGAATCTCGAAAATATCTTTGTCTGATTTGAACTCTTCAATTTTGGAAGCGGAATAAGTGAAAGTATATTTCATTCCTTGTTGGTGCTTGAATTCCTGAATTTCAGTAAATAGGAAAGTCTTGCCTATCATTTGTTCTAATTTATTTTCTTCAATAGACTTATTAACTTTAAGGGTCTTTTTCTCCATCTCACCTTTACTATTCATGGTGATATGCTGTAATTGAAATGAACTTCTATCTTCTACAAACTCTTCATCCTCTTCATCATATTTACTTGAATAACTAACCCCATGAATCGTGGCAACAATTTTTGTATCAATAAACAATTCATCTCGTGCTTTTTTTAACACCATACCATCAACTATCATTGCCTTATTTTTATCATTAGCAACTTTGGCATTTATTTTTTCTTCTTGTATATTCTCTTTACTCATTTTATTTCCTTTAAATGTTATGTTATGTATAGAAAATAGATATAAACTTTCTATATATACATCATAATAAAAGTCTAAATGAAGTCAAATAATTTGATTGCTTTTCTTAACTCTTTATGTAAATACTTTTATATAAGTCGATGGTATCAGTATAATCGTTGTAATTAAAATCGCCACATTGTGCTATTTCATTTTTAAAAGAGTACAAATTGACATTATTCTCAATATACATATTTTCATGATATATTTTCTCAAATTTATTAAAATAAGGATTGAACTTAGAACGTGAGATTATGACTTTTTCCGTTCTTTCTTTTATGAAGTTCTTCGTATTTTTTAGAAAATATTTTAAGAGTTTTTCTTTACGTCTGTCTTCAAGATAATTTTCATTCAAATATTTAGATTGTAGTTCTTTAAATTCATTTTTTAGTGATTCTTTTTGTGATGAAGATAAGTCATTTGAAAAATTACATCGTTGCATATTTTCTTTGCTCTCTAAAAGTGTTTTATTTATATATATTTTACGTTTATGTTTTTCAATGGAATAAAGTTTTTCGAACCCTTGACTCAGTAAGTTCAAGTCAATTGAGAATTTTGTTTTAACTTTTATATCAAACTTATAGACTCCCCAAAGTTCCAACTTCTCCAACCAATAATATAAAGGTTTATTCGATTTTTTAAACCTTTCTAATAGTCCTTTTTTATTTTCTTGTAAATCTTTATATATTAAATTTATTTTTCTTTGATTGATATGTTTAAAATTTGAAGATGAAAAGAATCTGTATTTTTTACCAAAGTATCTTTTATAGACATTGAAAAACTCATTTTCTTCGGTTGAGCCTTTGGCTATGTATTTGGTAACATAACTTGCTGGTGTTCGTAAGTTTTTATCCGTTGATTTATTAATTTCATCTAAAGATTCAATTTTCTTTATTTTTTGATACTTTTCTTTTAATCTAAATTTTTTAATTGTGTTCTCATAGGCTGCATATACAAACTTCTCATATTTGTCATCTATCCAAAATAAAGAGTGTTCATGTGCAGTTAAAGACTCATGTGGCTCAATCATTTTTATAAAGTCAATAGATTGGGTGTCTAGTTTGTTTTTTCGATTATAGAGCTTGATTCTTTGTTTTACATCCCTATAAAAGAATCTATGTATTTCATTTAATTGTTTAAATCCTTTTTTTAGATTCTCTTCAAAATTTTCGTCAAAATTATAGTTTTTATTTAGTGTTAGATTATTGTTTGTATCATAGCTATGACATTCTTCTTCATTGCTTTTCATTTTATATTTATGGAAATGGCTATCTAGGGTAAAGGTTAAAAAATATGAGGTTGTATATCTGTTGTAATATTCAAGATATTTTATTTTAGCCACTTTTTTTGATGAATATTTTTTATCTGCGTTTCTTAAAAACTCCCCTTGTATTAACTCTTTTTTTAACTGCATTTTTATTTCATCATTAGGTGTTAATGAGAAGTCAATGTTTTTTCTATAGGTAAAAAAGCTTTGAGGATTAGATTTAAAATTAATAATGGGTAATCTTGATTTCTTTGATACTTTTTGAGAAACATTAAACAAGAAATATTTTAATTGATTAATGGATTTATCATTGTAGGACTTTAACATCTTGGATACTAAAGAATCATAGGTATTTACATTCAAACATTGATTGTATTTAGACTCTTCTATATTTTTAAATTTATTAAAAACTTTAAATGCTGTTTTATTATAAAACTCATAATCATTCTTATAATTATAGGCTACACCTAAATCTTTAATCCTATTATATATTGGTATATAATGTACTTGACTCACAAAATCATAGTTCAACATTTTTGTATCCTTTTATTCTCTATTTGAAGTATAAAAAAATTAATACTTATTCCAAGTCTTTATATAAGATGTATAGACGAAATGTTGAACATTAATGGATTTTAAGTGATTGATATGAAATTTTAAGCCACTTCGCATAAGTTACTCAAGAAACCTCCGTTGGAGGTTTGTCACTTTATAAGTTCCAACTTATTAACTTATTAAATCACTCCCTCCTCGTTTCACTCGGAGAGAAATTTAAAAGATTAAAAGATTAGAACATTGATTTAAAGTGACAGACTTATTTTGCGTTATTTAAGGGTGATTAGTTCTGTAGTTTTTCTTTTCGGGATAGTTCTTTTGCAAGTTCTAGTAAAAAATTAAAGAGATGAATATTCTTATTTTGTTTGTATAAATTTATTACTGAAAATAATTTATGCTTTTCTGTGCTTGTTGTATGCTTCTTAATCAAAAATTGTAATTTTCTTATTTGTTGATAATTTAGTTCTTTCACTTCATTCCTCTCTTCATATCATCATAATACATCATAATACATCATATTAAATTATCTTATATGAGAAAGGAATCAATCTTATTGTACATTATTTTAAATAGATACAAAATAATTGCAGATTAAGGAATATCTCTATCTTTAAAAGTATTTTGTCTATGTTTTCTTAATTTTTCTGAACGTTCTTTTTCTTCTTTTGTTAGAGGTTTTTTTGTTTTTTTTGTAACATCTTTTTCCCCAGTTTTATTTTTAGAATCAGAAGTTGACTCCTCTGGATTATTCGGCGAAGTTGGTGGACAAAGGTCCATTGGTAACTCTTTAAAATAATCTTTGAACATATCTTTTAATTTGAAGTTAAGTTCCATCGGCTTAATAACTCTTGCATGAGGTAAAGCATGAAGAACAGTAGATATTACCATACCTTCATTATCATTCGCAACAATATAGAATTTATTATCTTTAGGTTTAAACTCAAATGTTCTATGAAAATCATGAAGTTTTTCTTTAGTATCAAAAATCTGCATTTTTTTTAATGGCTTCATCTTAAAGTAATCATATACAACCGTATTACATTCAAGAATAACTTCAATACAATCTTCTTTATTATCTTCCATTGTATTTACTTCAAGATTAGTAGTGAGGGTTTTCATCATCGTTAAAGGGTTATTACTAATCCCTTTTTCTATTTTTTCTTTTCTTTTAAACATAACCTTATCAAGAAGAACTTCTTCCAAGGGCTCATTTAAACCCACTTGATAAACTAATATCTTTTCAATTTTATTTGCTGATACTGTTATAAATTTTATCTGTAGTGCACAAACCGATATAATATTACCATTTTCATCTAGTATCTCTATTTCTTCTGAGTTATTTATACTATTGATTATATGGTTCTCAATTTCAAATGTATTACTATGTTTTGAACATGGCTTTATAATATATTCTATTAAGAAATCTAATTTTTGAAAGAAAATTGATGGAGATGCACCACTTTCGTTACCAACATAATATAACAGGATTGGAGACAATTCTTTTAATACTAAATTATCATTAATTAAAAAATGTGATAACTCAAACCATTCATCCGTTGATAATTTGTAAGTAGGACGTTTATGTTCAAGAATTTCAAGTACACGAATTACTCGAGTAGCTTCTTTTAAAATATTTTTGCTATTTCTAAATATTTCTAATACTTGCTCATTATCTTCATTCCAATCATAAAACTCTAAATCACTAAAACTAGAGACTTCTAACTTCTCATCAATTTTATTTTTGTAACAAATAGTTTCTATTATTGCATTTGCAATTACATATGAATTATTCTGCTTTGGTTTGTAAGTTAAATCTTTAACACTTAATGCTTTTTCTTTTATTTCTCCACTATCCATTCAAATTTCCAAATTCTTTTTCAACATTCTATCAAAGACTACCTTAGAGGGAATTAACCCACTTTAATTATTTATAATTCTCTCATAAAACAAAAGCTTCATTCCTAATACCTAGTAGATAACGACTACTAAATGAAGTTATTTGTTTTGATGAATACCTTCATCATGTTCTTTAAATTCATATCGTTATTAAGAAAATAAACTGACAGAACCTACTTTTACAGTTTTGTTAAACTTAGGTTCCTAACCCTACTTTTCTTAAAAAGGAAAAGTTTTCTTTTAGGAGTTAAAATGAAAGAATCATTAAAAGAGGATTATAAAATTCTCGAAGAAAAACTAATGCAAAATCAAATATGTGAGGAAGAGTTTAGAAGAACATTTATATTCTTTTGTTATTTATTTTACTCTGGAGTGAGAGTGGTTTTTCAATACCCAGGCTCAAAACAAAAAATGAAAGTCGAACTAAATTATATTTTTGAAAAGGTTTATCTTGAAAAATTAAGAAAGACAGGTAAAGGGTTTGATATATTTATTGATGGATTTGCAGGTGCTATGAACTCAACCATAGTTTTAATGGATTCATTAATTCTTGCTAATGTTAAAAAAGTCATTATAAATGATATTAACCCATGTCTAATTCAAGTTCATAATGATATTAGGAATAATTCTAAAGCATTAATTTCCGAATATACAGAGATTATTAGAACAAAATATATTAAAAAATATGGTGGACTGTTTCTAACCGTAGAAGAATACAAACAAATTCACTATGAACTAAATGAAGAATTTATGCGACTTCAAAGAGCCAATCAATTTGGAGTTAGAACAAGCATCATTTTTTTACTTCTTCAAGGGGTTATGTATTCTGGTATTCCAAAGTATGACAAATCAGAGGGTGCAAAAGATACAGACTTTAAATTTACGTATAAAATCTATGATATAGAAAGATACCATAGTGTAATACTAAATCAAATTCCTAAAATCAGACAGTTTTCTAAAATTTATAATGAAGTTGATATTGAATTTAGAAACCAAGATTTTTTTGAATTACTTGAAGAGTTTAAATATAACCCTGACGTTTTATTTAATCTTGATGTTCCATACATCAAGGAAGGGAAAGAAGTTCTTAATGTTGAGCTTCTATCAATCATGACTTCAAAAGATTTAGAAGATTGTGTCATTAATTATAATCTTTATTTCGACCATTTAAAAATCATTAAAGAATTAGAAAACATTAATTTCATTTACAACAATAATGCCCACCCAATATTAAATTACTATGCAAACAGATTCGATATTTCGGTTGGTAATTTTACTAGAAAAGAATGTACTGCAACAAAACTAGGTGAAGAAACTAAAAAAGTTAAAGAGTTGATTTTATTTAAAAACTCTTTACTTCATAAATCTTCAAACTCAAACAATACAGATTATACTCAAAGCCAATTGGTAGCTTAATCAAAAATATAAAGGACAATAAATGAATTACAATTTTATGGATATCAACGACATAATAATCCCTGAAAACAAAATTGAGGGGAAAGATTACAAGGTAATTAAAGAGTTAGAAAAATCAATCAGTGAAATTGGTCTTATTAATCCAATCATTATAAATAAGAAATATGAGCTTTTATGTGGATACAACAGAATAACTGCATGTGATAACCTAGGATTTAAAAGCATTCAAACTATAATTAGAGAAGAAGATGATTCAAAAATAAAAGAAGAGCTCATCCAAATTGATGAAAACTTAATTAGGAAACATTTATCACCGTGGGAAGAGAAAGAACTTCTCACTAAACAAAAGAGAATTTATGAATATCTTCATCCAAATTCCACAAAAGCCTTTAAAAGCCATAATAATTCATTACCTAAAGAGCAAAGAGTTGAGACTTTTGAATCTTATTCTTCTCACATGGCTGAGAAATTAAACTGTTCATCTAAAAGTATCACAGATAAAGTAGCCCAAGTTGAATCAATTCAAACAAAGTCTCCGGAACTTGAAAAATCAATTTCAAAGTTAGATAAACAGATAAAAGTTAAAGGTGTTGACTTAAAAAAAGTTTCAAAATTATCTCCTGATGAGATGAACAGTCTTTCCCTAGAAATTGAAAAGAATTTGGATAACAAAACCTTTAACTTATCAGAAGTTTTAAAAGAAGAAAAAACTGTTGAAAAATCAATGCAACAAAAACTTCATGAGGTATTCATGTACGATTTACTTGAAATATCTAAAAAATTACCAATATCCAAAATTCAAGATGAAATTAACGTTAATGTTGAAGAGGCACAATTGTTTAAAAATGAATTGAATGCTGACTTCAAATATGAAATTGATTTTTTAATCAAGAACATTAAATAAGGAGTTCATAATGCAGAATACTTTATATCCAACAGAATATATAGAACTAAAAAGTATGTTATCAGAATTAAGACATATGGTTCAAATGTTAATTCCTCAAAAAGCCACTGTTAGTTACTTATCTGAAACAACAGGTAAAAGTAGACAGTCCATCAGACAATTCCTCATCAATAACTTTGAACCTGAAGAGGATTATTGGTTAGATGGTGGTAAAATGTTTGCATCACAAAAAGCAGTAATTACAATTTTGACAAGGAGTTCAAAATGAGTAATATTAGAATAAAAGGTGATGGGGTCTTTAAAATTAGAAACAATGTTATCTATGTTCACGGTTCAATAGATGGTATATTTTATAGAAAGTCAACAGGAAAGAAACTAACCCCTGCAACAAAACAGTGGATTAAAAAAGCAAATCCTCTTGATGAGTTATCAAAACTTTTAAACAAAGAGACAAATGTTATATCAACAAATAGTTTCGAGAAGTTTGGCTATATGGTATTAGACCTTACAAGTTCTAGAAGGCAACAAGCTAGTCAAAAAGAGTTAGAAAGTATTTTCAAAAATAGAATCTTACCAAGTTTTAAAAGATTTAGACTAGAAGATATAAAACCTCTAGATATTATTAATCTTTTAGAAAAACAAAAAAAGGAAGTATGTAACGATAGAGTTAAAAGACTAAAAAATCTTTTAAATACAATCTTTGATTATGCCTATGATAATGATTTAGTTGAAAAAAATCCAGTTCAAGCTAGAAGTGTAAAATTAGTTGATTTATCATATACACCTCAAAATACTAAAGCATATACTACCGAAGAAATTGCACTTATTTTAAAAAATGCAAAAGGTTGGATTAAGGTCTTTCTGGAGTTATCTTTCAAGTTAGGGTTAAGAACAGGGGAATGTATGGCTCTTAAGTGGAGTGACTTTGACTTAAAAAATGAGAAACTTTCGCTGAGAAGAAGTATTACAAAAGGTATAGTTACTGAACAGAAAGAATCTTCATTTAGTAATAAGAATCATTTTAGAACAATACAACTTTTTCCTGATTTAGTAAGGTTATTAAAGACTTACTATGAAATAAGACCATCAGATGAATGGCTCTTTATAAATAAAGATGGAAGAGTTTACAGAGATTCAAGAACAATTAGTGATTATCACTTAAAACCTTTATTAAAGAAAATTGGAGTGGAATATAAAACTCTTTATGCAACGAGAAGGTCTTACGCATCAGTAATGAGTTTTGGTGGTGAAAACTTAGAAGATATTCAAAAAATCATGGGACACTCAAAAGGTTCTAAAATAACGGAAAAACATTATATTGACCCTAGAATATTGAAACTTGAACAAGATAAACAAAATGCACAGAAACAACAAGATATTTTTAATATGATGGTAGATACTGAAAATAACAATTCTCAATATCTTACATCGTAACACTACTGCACAGATATTACACAGTAGAGGTTAAAGTTCCTACTTTAAGGGGAATCACTCCACCTTGAGGGGCTCGTTCTTAACGGAGTGGAAGTTCAAATCTTCTCAGGTGCACCACTAACTTCAACTAACAATCAAATCACGCTATTCCAATCTTAATCAACTTTACACAATACAATCTATATTTCTGCCTCATTCAATAATTTTTTAAATTATTTAAA
>ENA-ORXI01002101-ORXI01002101.1-sediment-metagenome-genome-assembly--contig:-NODE-2101-length-14845-cov-5.631907_pt1 | contig 14845 bp, 9 predicted proteins | sample MGYA00237861_ERZ511468 | MGnify/ENA primary metagenome ERZ511468 (study PRJEB26299, sample SAMN06266213) | sediment metagenome | isolation source: Hudson Canyon methane seep mesocosm | place: USA:Hudson... | reverse complement strand
AAGACTATTTGGTCATAAAAATGAATTAGTTATAGCAAGAAATAATCCACAGTTTTCACACAGGCTGGAGTTAAAGCAATACATTCCTTGATGATAGCAAACTGTTATCAGATGTTCATAAGCGATACATTTCTAGTAACGAAACTAGTAACGAAAATTCGCTAAGCCTAGAGCGAAAAGTGTACTTTTTTCTCTAATGCTTAGTCGCCAAAGCGTGTGATTTTTCAAAGCAAACTTTATATGTCCTGTAAATTTAGAAAGTCGCTATTTTAAACACTTAGGTTAAGTTTATTAGTTAGAAATTTATCCTCTGCCTTTGTTAATTTTTCTATAATTAAAGGTCAAAACTAAAATCAGTAAAGATTACCTTGTTTCGTCACTCATTCATTAATGATTATTTAAATGATGACCTTTTTGAAGTTTTAACTGACCTGTTTAAATTTCTTTCTTTTATTAGTCTGAAGGTACCCGCATCTGTAGATTTTCTTGCACGCCAATAGAGTGAAAGATGAGGTTCAAGTACTGCTTTGCCTAAGACGTTTTTAAGGAAGGTCTTTATGAAAGTGTGATGATAACTTTAATACTCTCAGGGTGCGATGATAACAGTGAAAAGAACAATGGCCTTAAGATAATGATGGAGTATGGGGAAGTAGTCGGTGTATCAGCTGATAATGGAGGAAATGCTTGGTTAGAAGCGCCTTATGATTGACCCAGTTAGCATACCTTAGGTGGATGCCACCTCAACCAGGGCTCATCATGTAAAACATAAAACTACTTTGAAACTTGATCAAATGTTAGTTATTGTTAATCAGAAAAACGTATATCTACGCCAAGTAACAAAATCGGGTCTATTATATCTGTTCTAAAATATTGGCTTTGAGTGCGGTTGCTTAAGTTCTTGAGCGCTAAATGGATGTCGATTAACTCAGAAAAATGGTGTGTCGTTTTCAAATTGAGCGTAAACCAGTTTTGAAAATTCTGACTCCCTTGTGGTTGTTGTAATTTCATCTTATGATCTTGCATATAATATAAATTGCTATTGAAGCTCCACATGTTGTTGGGGTGCCAATTAGCATTGAATCCACCATACGTTGTGGGGGTTGCACTGTTATTCGTATTCTTTAGCGTCAGTGGTGAATTAAGATTAGTAAATTGATCTTTAATCTTTGTTCTTTGAACGGTTAAAAAGGCATTCACATCCCAATTTAATGCTTCGTACCCCCAGTCAACAGTGAGTCCGATTTGCTCAGCATTAGTGGGCAAAACTTGGAATTGGTTTGTGATAACTGTAATTGGTCCTTCAAGTGTGACGCCAGTATTAATAGGGTTTACATAGTCTTCGATTTGGTTATGAAACACCTCAACATCCACCCAGTTATTAAAACTAAATTGGTGACGGATACCAAATTCGATGGTGTTTATAGTGGTTAAATCCATTTGTTTATCGCCCAAAAAATCCGATCTGAACCCTGGGAAATTAGGATCATTTACTCCAATATCCACATACCTTTCGACAACAAAGGGTGAACGATGAGCTTTATCAATGCCTGCACGGAGCACGGTGTTCATTTGTAGTTTGTAGGTACTTAATAACTGATAGCTAGTGTATTTTTCTGAAGGAACGTTGTATTCATCCTGACGTATGGCTGCGATAATACGAAGTCTAGTGCTGGCTTGGTAATCTGATCGCAACATCGCGGCTTTATTGCGCAAGTGCTGTTTACCGCCAACAAACTCAGCATCGTACTCTATTTCGTCATAAGCTAGTCCAGGGCGTATGCGCCACTGAGGTAAACTGTATTCATATTCAATGGAGCTTTGAGTAACCGATTCATCAAAGCTAAAAGAATTGACCGCAGGAAAGCGACTTTCGCCATTAGTATGTGACAGCCGAAAATACAAATTGCGTATATTCACTTGGGCATTCATTGCCGAGTTTTTAATGGTTGCTTCATGAAGCGGCGTTGCACGTAGACCAAAATACTCTTTGTGTGACTTAGTTTCCTGATGACTCAAACTAATGTCATACGCGACTTCAGATATAGGGTCATTATTAAGGCTCACTTGAAAAGCAGTTTGTTCCTTTGCTTCTTTAGGGTCTTGAATAACAAATGGGTTAGACCTCCCTGTATTAATGTCATCTAAGTTTACATATTGGTCTTTTGAATAATTATAGTAAGTGGATTGGTATCGATCTCGCTGGTCATATAAACCGCTAAAACGAAGCTTGTGGTCACCAAGAGATGTAGAGGTTGCTACATGCGTTACTTTAGTTTTACTACTTCCAACGTTTAGATTCACTTCTCCACCTTGTTGATCTGATGGCCGCTTAGTAATGATATGGATCACACCTGTCATTGCATTGGCACCATAGAGCGCACTACTGGCGCCACGTATAACTTCAATTTTTGCTATATCATCGATACCTATGGGTAGGCTTTCCCAAAAAGTACCGCCATTGAAGTAGCTATAGACTGGGCGGTTATCGATCATAATGAGTGAAGACCGGTTGCCTAAACTCGTTGTTGACTCTAATTGCGGCACATTTTCAAACCCTCGAATATGAACCTCATATAAACCGTTAGATAATTCTCTAACTAAAACACCAGGAACTAATTTCAGTGCTTCTGGAATACTGAGTGCACCCGCTGTTTTAATCTGTTCTCCTGTAATGACACTCATTGAGATAGGCGTATCAAATAGGTCTTCTTGGTGCTTAGATGCACTGATGGAGGTGGTATTACTGAGTTGTTCTAAGCGACCATCAAACAGTTCATCGGCGAGTGATATATTTACCCAAAAAGATAACAAAAGGCATTCAGCAAAAAACACAGTGAACTTCAGGAATTTATTCATTTGCAATACCTGCTACAGTGTTTGGAATCAGAAGATAATGTTCCTGTATTCGTTGAATTGAACCATCTTTTTTCATGTCATTGAATGTCTTGAAGAAACTGCTCGCTCTATTTGAACACTTTGAATTTTTTGAAAAAATGACAAATAAAGGCTCTTCACTCAATGGATGTTCAAGAAGGGTGAGTTGATTGCTAAGGTTTGAACGTTTGATGTTATGTAAGGCACCATTGACTTCGTAAATGCCATAGTCTGCTCTGTGGGCAATCAGCATCTTTAAGATTGAAGAGATATCATGTACCTCATTGAGAATTAAATTTCTTTGCGCATAATAATCATGAGCTGAGCCTAAACTATGACCGCGAATTTTGAGCCCTACGCGTCCTTTCAAATCTTTTATAGACTTGAATTTGAATTCTTTATCTTTCCTAACAATCACCCTTAATTGAGTGGTAATTAATGTATCTGAAAATTGGAATTCACTTGCTCTTTCTTGGGTTTTTATAGCGCCTGCGATGACATCAATACTACCTTCCTTTAGCATTAGGAGCGTACGCTTCCACGGGGTCGGGTCAATGATTACAGGGTGAATATCTTGTCTTTTTGAAGCCTCTATAACGATATCTCCAATGATACCGTATTCTTGATTGCTACCTTGATAAAAAAAAGGAAACCAACTTGCACCGCCATTGATTTGGATTTGTTGGCATTGTTGAGCATCAGAATACGCACTGAAGAAAGTGATGAGGCATATTATTATGAAGCGTTTTGCAATATACATGTGTGGACCTGTTTATCCGATATAAACCACAGCAATTACTTCTAGATATATGAGTATAGCCTAAAAAATATACTACAAAAGACGATGTAACCTTTAATTATTGCGTTGCTAGGAGGAATGGCTTTATGTAAATGTGATTTATTGAAAGGTGTTAAAAAGGCAAAAATTAGCTGATGTAGGCTTGGCGCTAAACGCCATCACAATAAAAAATGATGGCGCTTGTGGAGCTTAAGAATTTTCCTATCTCACTAATACATTGCCGCGGCAGTTTCACGGTAAAGATTATTGATGATCTCTGGTCCATCAATTTTTTCATGACCTTGTCGTACGATGATCAGATTTTCCGAAGGGGATACAATCACAACCTGGCCGTTGTTTCCTGAGGCTACATAAAGATCAGTAGGCGCATCTGGAAAAATCATGCCCGTTTGTTCAGCGTTATTTGAAATAGCAGGGTGACGCCACGTATCCTTTTCTCCCGTATTAATCCACCATAATAAACCGTAGGCATCATTAAGGGATGACCCAGCTGAGGTAGCCGCAGTAACGTAGCTCTGAGGAACAATCTGTTGCCCGTTCCAGTTACCGCCTTGTAGAAACAGATACCCAAGCCGTGCCATATCTCTTGCTACAGTGCGTAAATGCGAAGGCATAATCATTTGCCCCTTACTATCGGTAAACACCGACGTATTGTTCATACCAAGAGGCTCTATTAATGCATTGGTAGCAAAATCGGCACTATCCTGGCCAGTAGCGACACTCAACACTCTGTCTAAGGTCTGAATGGCTAGATTGTTATATCTAAACTCGGTGCCTGGCGTTTTCTGTTGGCCTCGGCCGAGGGCGTATTTCGTCATGTCACTTTTCCCAATCGAATCCTCTTTTCTGAAATACCAGTTGTCAGAAAACTGGCTAAACTTTCTGCCCGACGTATTGGAAAGCAATTGACGGATGGTGACGGGCTCGCTACCGTTACTTTGCCAATCAGAAATATAGTCAGAGGCCTTATCGTCAATACTCAAATAATCCATATCTTGGGCGATCCCCACAAGTATTGAGGTGAGTGACTTGGTGACAGACCATACGTTTTTTTGTGGCGAGGTTTGACCTAAACCATTCCAGTATTCTTCCCAGACAATGTAGCCATCGTGGATAACAATTAAGCTATCTGAATTAACCGACTGTGCATAAGTTGAGGTATTTTGTTGGAGGAGATCAGGGTCAAAGCCATGATTTCTCGGTAAATCGGTTTGCCAATCCGGAATCGGGAATATTGGATCTTGTGCATAGCTTTGAAAACTAACAAGGGATACGACTGATACTACAATAAGAGATTTAGCCAATTTTGCAGCCCCTCTTACTAATGTTGATTTATTATATTTATTCATTTTAGCTCCTATTTGATTCACACTTTGTATTTTGTTTAGGTGAAACTAATATTTATTGTTGTCGTTGAATTTTATCCTTTTATGATTAATCTCCATTCTTTTCCTGAAATGCTCGATATCAACCGAATAGGCTTGAATAAGTAAATACAGTTAAAGTACAGCCAGATTAACAGGCAAGGTCAGGATCTTTACTTCGCTCTAATGTCAAAATGTAACAAGGTATGTCTATCTTCTAAAATAGAATTAATTTAATACAAAGTAGGTGAGCAGACTGTAAGGACTTAGTTACGCGAGCTGACTAAAATAACCCTCCCAACTTTAGTTGATCAATACAGGCAAACTTGCAAAAAAGGTAAGTAAGGGCTATCTGTGTAATATGAAAAGTAGCGAGGACGACCCATATAATTCACGATACCTTCAAAAATATACATTTATTACTGAAGAGGTCGCTCATAGTGAAACCTAATTTGGACACAACTTTCACTAGAACTTTCCTTTTCGCTATTTTTTTAACGATACTTGTTGCGATGTTTGCCTGGGTAGTTTTCCGTTATGTTACATCTCAGTCTACAGTTTCTTATCACGCACATTCGATGGTAGCCAAATATCAACTTGTAGATCAAAATATTGAAAGTCTGTCGACGGAATTTTCTTTTCGCTACCTAGTTGGAAAGCAACCAAAACATGCTTCTGAAGAACTAATGTTTTATTGGCAGGAAGTGAAGGAGGAAGTTCAAGGGAATTTGCCTACGGGCACCACTGTTATTCATAACAAACAAGGCGAAGACATCTATTTATGGATTAGGTCGGTTAAATTTCCAAATCAATGGGTTGGGTTACCGGTTTCACAAAGTAAGAATATATTTCCATATTACGGATGGCCATATGTGGTATTAATACTAATTTTATTCATTCTGCCATCTTATTTTTTTGCACGTACTTTAAGTAAACCTTTTGCTAAATTGTCTGACGCGGCTGAAACGATAGCTGGGGGTGGTATACCCCTAGTTGAATCTCGCTATTGGCCTTTAGAGGCAAAAAAATTAGCCAACACACTTAACATTTCAGCTTTAAAGTTAAAAGACCAGACCGCCTCAAAAGAGGAAATGCTACTGGGTATATCCCACGACCTGAGAACGCCCTTAACTAGAGTTCGACTGGCTGTTGATTTTTTATATAAGCATGAGCCGCCATTGGTTGAGGGTGTTTTCGCTGATATCGATGAGATGAATGTGATTATTGAGCAATTTATTTCATTTGTACGTGAAGGGAAAGCAGAAAAATCTGAAGTAGTGGACATAAACAAATTAGTTCGGTACGAATCAAATAAATTTGAGAATATTGAATTAGATTTAACTGCACATTTTGATGCGCAGGTTAGTTCTATTTCATTCCGACGGATGCTAAGCAATTTGATATCAAATGCGATAAAGCATGGTGTGCCTCCCATCGAAGTCCAAACTCAAAATAACAGTGTTGAGTGGTCGATTACCGTTGTAGATATGGGCGAGGGGATTCCGGAGGATTTGATTGAAGAGATGATTAAGCCCTTTAGAACTGCAGATTCATCAGGTATCGATGGCAAAGGAGGGTTGGGGCTTGCCATCGTCGATCGAATTGTTGGAAACCAGAGAGGAAAACTAGAATTTGATCGTCGTGGAAATAGAGGGTTTGCAGTTAAGGTCAGTTTTCCCCATCTAGCTTAATCAATTGTCAGCTCATAAGGTAGAAATTTGAACTAAACCTCACAATTTTCGGGCTCGTCTGGCACAAAAATATAACCTTTACCCCATACCGTTTGTATATATCGCGGCTGAGAAGGGTTGTCTTCGATCAGTTTTCTGATTCGTGAAATCTGAATATCAATTGAACGCTCAAATGCTGCGTGGTCACGGCCACGAGCCAAGCTCATTAATTGATCTCGGTTAAGGGTGACTTTCGGGTTCTGAATCATGACAGTAAGCAGAGCAAACTCTCCTGTCGTAATGGTTTGTAGTTTGTCATCTTTAAAAAGCTGGCGTGTCGATAGATTAATCATAAATTGACCAAAGCTGAAGACCTGATTGTCTTGTGTCTTGGGTGCGCCTAGTACTCTGTTACTGGTTCGACGTAATATCGCACGAATACGGGCCACTAATTCTCTCGGGTTACAGGGTTTGGATAGATAGTCATCCGCCCCAATTTCAAGCCCGATAATTCTATCCAGATCATCACCTTTAGCCGTTAAAATCAGAATAGGGACATCATTATCTTGGCCTCGTAGATTACGACATAGTGTCAGACCATCGTTACCCGGTAACATGACATCCAATACAATGAGATGGATATGACTTCGAGAAAGAACCTTGAGCATCTGCTCTCCGTTATCAACACCGATCACTTCAAAATCATACTCTCTGAGATGTCGTTCGAGTAATGCACGCAGGCGTTTATCATCCTCAACAATTAAAATACGTTGTGATTCATTCATCATTTATCTCCAAACCATAGTTATTACTATAGTCATTTATCCTATTTTTATTATTGTAAAACCACATATTATGATTCAGTGATTGAGTCGATCATTTTATTAGTACTGCCTCAAACCATAGTACTTGTTCCACGCTTTCTTTGTATCTAGATATTTCATTACTCTTTCCCAGACAAACCTTGTTACATATTGAAGGTCTCGTGAAGAGTATTAGCCTGGTAACCTTTGTTAAGCTTGGATGTATCAGATGAGAGGTGACTACTGAGCTATAAGTGATTCAATTGAACTTATTTATTGGTTTCGATCAAAAATATCTTGTTCAAGGCGTTTTAGGGTTTCTAAAGCGTCTCTTTTTCTTATTTTTCCACCGAGATATGATTTGTTTAGTTGTCTTTAATAAAAACAATAGTAATACACAGAGTTATGACGAACAGAAACAGTTTAAAAAGTACCTTATTCCTATTACTAATTGCTTTCATTTCTTCGAAAGTTTTGGCATCAACTGGTATTGAAGAGAATGACTTTAAAATAAGTGGTTTTTCTACGTTAGGCATAGTGAACGCTGGTAATTCTACCCTGGGTTATCGAAGAGATGTTTCCAGAGAAGCTGTGTTCGACGACACAACTTTTAAATCGGATAGTTTGCTTGCCCTCCAATTGGACATCAAACCTCAATCGAGCCTGTCAAGTGCAATACAGTTAGTTGCGAGAGATCGCTCAGATAATTCTATTGAAGATAGCCTGGAATGGGCATATGCAAAATGTCGACTAAATCGTAATTGGGTTGCGAGAACTGGCCGTCTGGGCTTAGATATTTTTATGCTATCTGAATACCGTAATCTAGGCTTCTCGTATTTGTGGGCAAGACCACCTGTTGAGCTTTATGCGCCGATGGGGATTGAACATTTTGATGGCGTAGACCTTTCTTATTCAAAAATACTAGATGAGGGGGAAATTAGACTAAAAGCATTTTCGAGTTTAAAAGACGAGCAATTGTTTGGTGTATCACTGTCATTTGAAACTGCAAAGGCTCGCTTTAGGTTGGGTGCGACATCGATAGACTTTGGTGGGGAAGGGTCAAAAGTAATTGCTTTGTTAAAGCCTGCACTACAATCCGCAGGGGTTCTAGGTTGGGCTGATGCCTCAAGGTATGCCCGTGAGCTTGATATTGAAGGTAAGCACATTAGGCGGTACTCAGCGGGTGTTTCGTATGACCACAACAGATGGCGGTTTCAATCAGAATTAGCTTACATTGAATCCGACTATAAGCCATTTAGCCCATTATGGAATGGCTATTTTAATATTGGATACAGAGTTGACCCAGTCACGTTTTTTATACTCTTTGGCTATGCCAAGAATGTCGGAGATATTGAGAACGCATCGGCAGCACCTCCTGGATTTGAAGCCCTTCAGGGCAGTTTACAGAGTTTGTTAAATCGAGTTAGAGCGGATCAAAAAACTGCTTCCTTCGGGCTTAAATGGGATGTCCGTTATGACACCTCAGTTAAACTACAAGCTGATCATACCTGGGTTGAACAATACGGCGGCGTGCTTTGGCAGCAGAAACAAGACTTAGTCAATGATACTGAACTGGATACCATTTCATTAAACATCAACTTTGTGTTCTAGGTATGAAAAAAATAATGCTGTTCTGCCTTTTATCTATCGCAATTTCTGTACCTGCTAGGGGCTACGGCGATATTTTGATTGTCGTCAATCAAGAGAGCAGCATTTATAACATATCAGAAAGGGAGTTGATTGACTTATATATGGGAAGACGTTTTGAGTTCTCCAATGGTGAAACTGTTTTAAAACTTGATCAGGGAAAAGACTCAGACACAAAACGCTTGTTTTACCAGCTGTTAATTGGAAAAACGCTGTCTGAAGTGACTGCATATTGGGCGCGACTTTTATTTACGGGTAGAAGCACCCCTCCATATGGCCTTGGGGATGACGCGTCTATTGTAAATATGGTGATGGGTAATAAAAGTGCATTGGGTTATGTAAACGAAGAACTAGACATTGATGTCAGCAAAGTAAAGGTCGTTGGTCGTGTCCATTAGTTTTTGGAGCTCAATTTCTTTTCGAACCGGGCTTTATATCGCTTTTTTTGCGGCTCTTTTTTCAGCTGTTTCTTCGTATTTATTTTTTAGTAAAACCTATGACCTTGTGCTGGAAACTTCTCAAAAACAGCTTGAACAGTTAATTTTGACGGTTGAAGATAGTGCGTCAGTGGCCTGCTATCTCGATAACAAAGAGTTGGCTTCTGAAATTGTCAGGGGTTTGGAAAAGAATGATATTGTTCGTGGTGTATCGATTAAGAGCCAGACAGGAATGTCAGTCGAATCGGGAATTGTAGATGAACAAAATCACTATAATAGATCGATAGACTTGTTCTCTCCATTTCTCAAAGATGAAACTGTTGGCCGTATTCTTGTGTCAGTCAATCAGGCGCTCATCAATGAAAATGCTGAAAAGACAGCACTGTTTCACACGATAACGCTTGCTTTACACTCTCTCTTGATCGTTATGATCGTGATAGTAATTGTCACAATTCAGATGACATCGCCGCTTAAAAAAATCGCATCGGCTTTAAGTGTTATTGTGCCGGGCAGTAAAGACAGAATAAAGCCTTCTAAAACACACGCGCGTGATGAGGTGGGTTCGTTGGTTAATGATATCAATCACTTGCTCACTTCTGTCGAATCAACTCTAGACCAAGAAAAGTGCCTTCGTTTAGAGATTGAATCACTAGGAAAACAATTCCGTTTAATATTTGAAAATGCGAGTGGCGGTATTGCATTAGTAGACGGTTCAGGGAAGTTAAAGCTTCATAACCCTTCTTTTAAGAAAGTGATTGGCGGGCAGTGGTCAAAGCTATTGATTGATACTGATGCACTGCTATTTCAAGATATTTTTGAAGACTCAGAAGGTGTACTCTATGCCTTAAGCAATTTAGCATCGATCACTACGCCAATAGAGCTTGATTTAAAGCTCAAAGCAAATTATGAAAAGCAATCAAGGTGGCTGCATATCCTTTTATCTTCTGTGCAAGATGAATCTGGCGAACTGTTAGCAGAATGTATTCTGTATGATGTATCTGCTAGAACAAGAAGAGAGCAGCAAATAATGCTTGAGGCAGAAAGAGATCCTCTTACTAAACTCTATAATAGAAGGGCGGGAGAGAGGCGTGTGGATGAACTTCTATCTCACTGTGATGCCGAAAATACTCAACTAGCATTGATGTTAATTGACCTAGATAAGTTTAAGCCAATCAATGATATCCACGGACACGATGCTGGCGATAAAGTGCTTGTGGAGGTCGCACATCGGTTAACGAGTGTTTTGCGTCAATCAGATGTCATTATTCGCTGGGGTGGGGATGAGTTTGTCGTCGTTGTTGTTCAAGGACACAATGGCTTGAATGCTGAATTAGTTGCACAGAATATATTGTCAGAATTTGAACCTAGTATTGATCTAGGTGATGGAATAACAGACTCAGTTGGGGCAAGCGTCGGCATTTCGATTTATCCGGACAATGCTGGGGACCAAGAATCGCTGTTACTGTGCGCGGATAAATCTATGTATGCCGTTAAACAGAAAGGACGAAATGGTTATGCCTTTTTTAGTTGAGTTAATGGTTAATTAATTGTTGGGGCGTGTATTTCTTGTAAGTACACAGGTTGACAAAAACAATTAATAAAGCGGCGGGTCTCGTTAAAAAAGCAGTAAAACCAGGTGCCTTTTCTTTGATTAGATTTCCAAATTAATAAATAACTCGAATTCAACTTTATTTTATGAAAAGTTTTGATCTGAGAAAGCGTCCGCCTTGACAATTAAGTATTATCGAAAAAGGGTTCGTTATTCGCCCTAGACCTTTCGTGTTTTCGATACACTAAAAGGTCCGCTTTTGCTCCAGCCTGTGTGAAAACTGTGGACTATTTCTTGCTGTAGATAATTTATAAACATAAGCAAATAATCTAATAAGCATCACCTCAAAAGCACTAAGTTTGGTATAATTACGACAGCATAAAAACAAGGAAGTTTAGCTGTCATGTCCCATCATATTATTGGTAGAAGTCGCTCCCAGGCGACATTTTTTCCCGAAGTGTTAGATGACTTCGTCAGAGAAAATAATCCTGTCAGATTCATTGATATTTTTGTTGATGAGCTCCCCTTGAATGAACTGGGCTTTCTTGGCGTTAAGCCAAAGGATACCGGTAGACCTGGTTATCATCCAGCGATGATGCTTAAGTTATATCTCTACGGCTACCTGAATCATATCCAATCTTCACGCCGATTAGAGCGAGAAGCTAATCGTAATATTGAGCTGATGTGGTTAACCGAGCGGCTTGCGCCAGACTTTAAAACCATTGCAGACTTCAGAAAAAATAACAGCAAAGGCATTAAACAAACTTGCCGAACCTTCATCGGTTTATGCCGCCAGTTTAATATGTTTAGTGATGCTGTGGTTGCCATTGACGGTAGTAAATTCAAGGCGTCAAACAACAAAGCAAAAAACTATACGCCAAGAAAGCTAGAAACTGAAATGGCACGCGTAGAGAAACATATCAGTAAATACCTTGCTCAACTTGATAAAAGTGATGACAAGGAAAAAGAAACGGATACTTCGCCCATCGAAGAAAAAATCGCTTGGCTTAAATCACACCTGACCGAATTACGAGAACTTAAAGAAAAAGTTGAAGCGCATCCTGACAAACAAATATCGACCACTGATCCAGATTCAAGAATGATGAAAAGTGGAATGGGTGTGCAAGTTTGCTACAACCTTCAAAGTGCCGTTGATTGTAAATATCACCTTATTGTTGCGCATGACGTCACCAATACAACAGATAGAAATCAATTATTCCGTATGGGAAAGCAGGCTCAAGAAGCCCTAGGCATTAATGAGCTTACGGTTCTTGCAGACAAAGGCTACTTCAGCAGCCAAGATATTATGGATGCTCAAGATGCAGGCATGACACCACTTGTGTCGAGATTTGATACCTCAGGCAACGATAAGAAAGGTTTTTTAAACAAGTCATTGTTTCTATATGATACGGAAAAAGACTTGTATCTTTGCCCCGCAGAGCAAGAATTAACACCTAAAGGCACCGTTACAGATAAAGGGTTACTCTATAGAACGTATTGCTGCAGTATTATGATTTGCCGAGCATGCAGTATGAAATCAAAGTGTTCTAAAAGTCCTCAGCCTCGCAGGATTAGGCGCTGGGAGCATGCAGATCGAATTGATATGATGACAGAGATTCTAGAGTCTAAACCTGACAGCATGATTATCAGAAAGCAAACGGTTGAGCACCCCTTTGGAACGATCAAATTATGGATGGGAGCCACTCATCTTTTGACTAGAGGATTTAAAGGGGTAAGCACTGAAATGAACTTGCATGTTCTGGCTTACAACCTTAAACGCATGATCTCAATATTCAGCGTTAGCGGGTTGATAAAAGAGATGATGGCGCAGTCATTCTAGACTTGATCTAAAGTCGTAACATGCATTTCAACGTTATTAGGCTTAAGTGGGGGGGCTTTCAAAAAAAACCTTATAATTATCAAAATAAAATTTCCCTCCAGGTATGCAGCCGTAACACTTAAAGTGGTCGTTATGACTGTTTTAAATCCATTTTTAGCTTTAATTCGAGTTTTTACACAGCCTGACTCCAAAGTGCTCATTCTATGAGTAAGCTAAATTATGATAATTCAGCCAAGCGAACTAAGCCTTCAATGTTAAAAGCCGGCACATTTACGACTGGCAATTATATATTTCTGAAATTGTATGCTTTAGTCGAACACCCTAATTGATCAGACCATGTCGCGTGCTAACTTCTACACATTATTGGCACTTGGGTACCTCAAATGTAATGCCTTGTGCTAGCGGTAGCTCCTGACCATAGTTGATGGTGTTTGTGCTACGTCTCATATAGTTTTTCCATGCATCTGAGCCGCTTTCTCTTCCTCCTCCGGTATCCTTTTCGCCGCCAAATGCCCCACCAATTTCAGCACCAGAGGTGCCTATATTGACGTTGGCTATGCCGCAATCTGACCCCGTCGCACTTAAAAATAACTCAGCTTCTGTGACATTTTGCGTAAATATGGCCGAGGATAAACCTTGAGTAACATTATTGTGCACTTGTATCGCTTCTTCCAAGGAACTAAAGCTATGAACATAAAGCAGAGGGGCAAAGGTTTCCTCTTGCACAATGGCTGCACTTGCGGGGATGTCGATGATGGCAGGTGTGACATAAAAACCATCGCTGTTTTTAATTAACTCGCCTCCAGTAATCAGTACGCCTCCTTGGCATTTCGCTGCATCAATACTGGCTTTCATCTTGTCGATGGCCTGTTGATTAATCAACGGCCCTATTAGGTTGCCTTCGTCAAATGGGTCGCCTATCTTGACTGATGCATATATTAACTTGAGCTGATCCATGACGTTGCTTTTAAGGTCTTCATGCACAATTAAGCGGCGTAATGAGGTGCAGCGTTGGCCACAGGTGCCGAGTGCTGAAAAGGTAATGGCCCTCAGCGCCAATTCAAGGTTTGCGCTTGGGCAGACAATCATTGCATTATTTCCGCCTAACTCAAGAAGGGATCTGCCCATTCTTGAGGCGACACGTGCTCCAACAGCACGTCCCATGGGACACGAACCTGTTGCAGAAACTAAGGCGATTTGTCTTTTGTCCACTAACGACTCAACCTGACTTTTTTCACCAAATACGATGTTACTTAATTGTTCGTTGCCACCGAACGCCTTAATTGTTTCTACAAGAAGATTATGGCAAGCAAGGGCGCTGAGTGGGCATTGACTTGAGGGCTTCCATATCATGCTGTTGCCACAAATTAAAGCCAGTGCGGCATTCCAGCCCCATACTGCCATGGGAAAGTTAAATGCACTAATCACTAGAACTGGACCAATCGGATGCCACTGTTCCATCATCCGGTGATCTTGACGTTCTGTTGTAATAGTTAAACCGTAAAGCTGGCGAGACAGTCCGACAGCAAAGTCACAGACATCAATTAATTCCTGTACTTCTCCTAGGCTTTCTTGAAAGGGTTTCCCTGCTTCCATGGTAATGATGTAAGCCAGCTCCTGTTTAAATTTCCTTAACTTTGTCGCGTAAAGGCGCACTAACTCTCCTCTCTTTGGAGCGGGTACAGTTCGCCATTCTTTGAAGGCACTATTTGAGTTTTCCACAAGTGTACTGATCTGCTTATCGTCAGCAAACGCGATAGCCGCAAATTGTTGTTTATCAATCGGGCTAATGACCCGGCAGTTGGCTGCGCCTTTCAAAGGCAGTCTACCTGAATAAGCTCCCGAATAAAGTTGGCTTTTAG
>ENA-ORXI01002100-ORXI01002100.1-sediment-metagenome-genome-assembly--contig:-NODE-2100-length-14857-cov-4.708187_pt1 | contig 14857 bp, 12 predicted proteins | sample MGYA00237861_ERZ511468 | MGnify/ENA primary metagenome ERZ511468 (study PRJEB26299, sample SAMN06266213) | sediment metagenome | isolation source: Hudson Canyon methane seep mesocosm | place... | reverse complement strand
TTAAGTGCGGCTGTTCTTACTCTGGTTACTTTACGTAAGGGAGTAGGGCAAGGGATTAGTGTTTTAGTTTGGGCTTTATTACCCGCTTTTGCGTGGTGGATAAAGTTCAACGATCCGGGAACGGTGTTAGTGTTAGTGTTCTCTTGGGTGATGGCTGTTGTATTAAGACAGACTATATCTTGGGAGAAAATGTTAATTGCAGGTGCGGTAGTATCAGTGATAGCGGGGGCTTTAATGCCAGTGTTATTTCCTGAAGTAATACAGCAATTAACGGATATGGCCAAAGAGCTTTATAACCAGATCGACCCAGAGATGGTTAAGCAATTAGGTGGAGACTTGGACCCTGTGTTCAATTCACTCATGATTGCTAGTTTGGCGGTAACATATTACTCACTGGCCTTAGGTGCTGTAATGCTAGGTAGAAGCTGGCAGTCAGCGCTTTATAATCCGGGAGGTTTTCGTAAGGAGTTTCACGACTTTAAGTTATCACCAGCGTTTTCGTTGTGTGTGGTAGGCTTAATGTTGTTTGGCCCTGCTTTAAACCTGAATACGTCTCTGATGGTGCTGATGTTATTGGTACCGCTGACACTGGCCGGCATTGCATTGGTACATGGTAGTGTGGCTAAACGGAATTTGGGCGGGCACTGGTTATTTGCATTTTATATAAGTGCATTTATATTAGGGCCTAGCTTGTTATTACTGACTATATTTATGGCTGTATTAGATAGCTGGTTCGACTTTAGAAGGCGAATTGGACAGTCTGAAACAGATCAAAAATAATAGTTCAGTTTTCACAGACGGTTTAAAGAGGTTTGCGAGATGGAAGTTATCCTGCTCGAGAAGATCGGTAGACTCGGCGCTCTTGGTGACAAGGTTGCTGTAAAATCAGGTTACGGTCGTAACTACCTTATCCCTTATGGTAAGGCAGTTCCTGCAACCGCTAATAACGTTGCAGAATTTGAAACACGTCGTGCTGAATTAGAAAAAGTAGCTGCTGAGAAGTTAACAGCTGCTCAGGCACGTGCAGAACAGTTGAACGATAAAGAAGTTACAATCAGCTCTAAGTGTGGAGATGAAGGTAAGTTGTTTGGTTCAATCGGTTTGCGTGATATTGCTGATGCAATTGCTGCAGTTGGCGTAGAAGTGAGCAAAAGTGAAGTTCGTCTTCCTGAAGGCCCACTTCGCGCAGTAGGTGAATATGAAATCACAGTTCACCTTCACAGCGATGTAAATGCAATAGTTAAGCTGAGTGTTGTTGCTGAGGCATAGTATTTAACTATGGTTTTAGCTTCAGCACTGTCAGAAATTATTTTTGAGCATTTAGTTCTTTAAAATAGTTTCTGGCAGGTGCTTGATGTATTGTAGAGACGGCTCGAGAGTTGTTAAAGTATAATGCTTTAACTGACTCTCGGGCCGTCTCTGTTTCTGCCCTAAAGAAGTTACTCGTTTGTTTTTTTGGTTATAGGTGTTTGCCAGGTCGTGAATATAATGAACTCTGATAGAGAGCTGAATCAGCTTAAAGTTCCTCCTCACTCGATTGAAGCTGAGCAATCCGTTTTGGGCGGCTTAATGCTTGATAACAGTAAGTGGGATGTGGTTGCCGACAAGGTAGTTGAAGAAGATTTTTATCGTCATGATCACCGTTTGATTTTTAAAGTGATTGCAAGGTTAGCGGGTGAAGCAAAGCCGCTGGATGTGATCACTCTATCTGAAGAGTTAGGAAGGTTAGGTGAGCTTGAGAATGCGGGTGGCTTGGCATATCTAGGTGAGCTAGCAAAGAACACCCCTAGCGCATCCAATATAAGAGCCTATTCTGAAATAGTAAGTGAACGAGCAATTGTCAGAAAGCTAATTCAAGCCTCAGGTGAAATATCAGACTCTGCCTTTAATACTCAAGGGCGAACAAGTGCTGATTTGCTGGATGAAGCTGAACGGAAAGTTTTTCAGATTTCTGAGTCTAGAGTGAAAGAGGGAGGGCCGCAAAATGTAAACCCCATTCTAACTCAAACACTTGAGCGCATTGATCTACTGTTTAATACTGATGATCCATTAACCGGTACCACTACAGGGTTTCGTGATCTTGATGAAAGTACGGGAGGTTTGCAGCCTTCAGATCTAGTTATTGTGGCTGCTCGTCCTTCAATGGGTAAAACGGCGTTTGCCATGAACCTGGTTGAAAATGCTTTGATGAGTGGTGATGATAAGCCTGTTTTGGTTTTCAGTATGGAGATGCCCTCTGATGCCATCGTGATGCGTATGTTATCGTCTATGGGGCGTATTCATCAGGGTAGAATCAGAAGTGGTAAGTTGGAAGAAGATGATTGGCCTAGGTTAACGTCTGCTGTGAGTTTATTGAAAGATAAGCCCTTGTTCATAGATGACCAACCCTCATTGAGCCCAACTGATGTTCGCTCGCGTGCAAGGCGTATTGCCCGTGAAACCAAGAAGGACTTTGGGTTGATTATGATCGATTACCTTCAGTTGATGCAGGTTCCTGGAAATAATGAAGGGCGTACTTCTGAAATATCGGAGATTTCACGATCACTAAAGGCCTTAGCAAAAGAGTTAAAGTGCCCGGTAGTAGCACTTTCTCAGCTTAACCGTAGCTTGGAAAATCGGCCTAACAAGCGTCCGATTAACTCAGATTTGCGTGAATCTGGTGCGATAGAGCAGGATGCGGATATCATTATGTTTATTTATCGTGATGATTATTACAATGAAGATAGCCCAGACAAAGGGCTCGCAGAAATTATTATTGGTAAGCACCGTAATGGCCCAACGGGAACTGTAAAGCTTGGATTTCAGGGGCAATTTACCAAGTTTGAAGATTTGGCTCACGTTGATTATGGTGATGGCTTTTAATGACACGTCCCACTTTTGCCAATATAAATATTAGCGCGTTTAAAGCTAATTATGAATTAGCGAGTCGATTAGCTGGTGGTGCGGCATGTGTAGCGGTTATTAAGGCTAATGGCTACGGTCATGGTATTTGTCAGCTTGCTAAGACTTTACCCGAAGCAACGTTGGCGGTGGCTTGTGTAGATGAGGCCTTGGTTTTAAGGCAGGATGGTATTAATAACCCTATTATGGTGCTTGAGGGGGTATTTACTGCTGACGAACTTTTATTGGCTGATACTCATCAGCTTCAGGTTGCTGTTCACTCTGATTATCAACTGAAGTTGTTAAGTGAATGCGTAGTTAGTGTCAAAAAAATTGCTGTTTGGCTTAAATTAAATACCGGGATGAATCGCCTGGGGTTTAATCCTGAGTTAACCCATTCTTTATTATCTCAACTTCAAAATTTTACATCTGTTAATGTTTTAGGTGTGATGACTCATTTTTCCTGTGCTGATGAAATTGATAAATCTCATACAGAGCATCAAGTTAAACTATTTTGTGACGCGATTGATAGTCTGGATGCTTCCTTTAAAGGACTTCAGCTTAGCGCGTCTAATTCAGCGGGTTTAATTGAGCATCCAGCTTCGCATTTTGATCGTGTCAGACCTGGCATTATGTTGTACGGTTCATCTCCGCTGGCTTATCGCTCTGCTGAAGAGATAGGTTTACAGGCAGTAATGTCTCTTGAGTCTAAAATAATGGCGATACATGAGCTGAAAGCGGGTGAGTGTGTCGGCTATGGGCAAACCTGGTGTGCTAGTAGAGATACTAGAATTGCCACTATCGCGATTGGATACGGTGATGGTTATCCTCGTCATGCGTCAATGGGAACACCTGTTTGGATTGGTGATAGAGTTGTACCTCTGGTTGGTCGGGTTTCTATGGATATGCTAACGGTTGATTTGACTTACCATCCTGATGCTCAGGCGGGTGATTTGGTGGAGCTATGGGGTGCTAATATTTCCGTTGATGAGGTGGCAAAGGCCGCAGGCACGATTGCTTATGAGTTGTTAACAGGGATAACTTCAAGAGTGCCAAGGTGCTATTTGTAGGGTGTATATGAATACTCAGCAAGAATTTGGTTGTATTGGTATCTGCACTAGGTCAATTCATTTCTAGCTTTCTTTTATTACTATAATCCTATCTTAATTAATCTTCGGGATTATTCTTATGGTTAGCCTTAAGGCGCTCATTGTTGGCTTGATCGTAACTGTTCTAGTGGGTTTGTTTGCTCAGGCAATATACGTATTGGTGGCCTCATATATTGGCATGGCAGCCAGCGATTACGGTTTTGTATCAAGCTATAAACAGGAGCTCTGGTTTGTTTTTGCTATTCTTGTTTTCTGCTTATCTATGTCGTTTGGGGGGATGGTGACAGCAACTATTGCTAATCATAAGTTAGTGTATCATGCGGCGGCTGTTGGTTTTATGGCAAGCTTAGCATCAATACTATCATCCACTGCTTCTGGTGACTTAACGTTGATGGCGGGTGTTATGATTGTACTGGGAACTGTCTTTGCTGCTTTAGGTGGTTTTATTATAAGGCGGGCGCAAACATAAAAGCTCACTCTTTAAATTAGGTGAGCTTTTTATTGTCAGTTCTAGTTAAAGCTCGTCTTTAAAACTTATAGTATGCACCAAGCATATAAACGTAAGGATCTACTTCTACATCAACCTTTGCTTTTACTGTTCCAATATTTGTTTGTGCTGTAATTTCAGCCTCTGCATCAATATTGATCCACCATACCGCCGCATTTAGGCCAATGTTATCGGTGATCTCGTAGTTAAATCCAAACTGAACCGAAGCGCCAATTGAGTCTTCAATAGCTAATTTTGTGCTAGTGGCAACAACACCTGTTGATGCTCCAGCAGCAAGGTCAGCTAACGGGCCAATAGCGGCTGTTAGTGCAGGTGATGTATCTTCATCAAAAAAGATGGTGTAGTTAATACCTGCGCCAATGTAAGGTTGAAATTTATCAGCAGGGTCTGCCAGGTAATATTGTATGCTCAGTGTGGGTGGTAATTGCTTTGTGCTACCTAGTGTTCCTGCACCAGATATAACGCCTTCAGCTGTAATATTATGTTCAAAAGGCGTTGCGGCTAATAGTTCAATACCTATTCGATCGGTCGCCATATAGGTGAACACCAAACCGAGTTGAGTGTCAGAATCTAAACCTACTGTAGCACCGGTTGAATCACCTAAGTCTGGGCTAGTAATTCTGATGTCGGAGCTATTTTCTTGTGGATCAACTGTGATGACACCACCTTTAATAAACATGTCACCTGCTTCATAAGCAAGCGCCGATTGGCCAAGTAGCATTGAGCTGGCAAGTAATGATGTGGTTAAGGTTTTTTTGATCATCTTTATTTCCTTGTTGAGCCATGAATATAGGTAAAAACTAATGGCGCAGAGTGTATAGCTTGGATAATTTGTAAAATTGATATAGCGCAAATAATGAGTATTGTGAGTAATGCTGAGAGGTTGGTAATGTTAAAAAAATGCGCTACATCAATAAAGTCGCATATACCTATAAGGAGGTATTCTTGGGGTGGGTATATTGTTTGGCTATTTTATATTGGGTGTTTTACTTTGATGTATAAAAAAAGAGGCATAAAGCCTCTTTTTCATATGAAAAGCATATTTAGATATTGTTAGTCTTTCATGCATTTTCCATGATTTTTTACGATATCAACTAAGGCATCCATGTCTTCTAATACTACTTCACGACCTTGTACAGAAATAAGCCCGCTTTTTTGGAAGCGAGTGAATACCCTGCTTACAGTTTCAACGGCAAGCCCTAAATAGTTGCCAATATCATTTCTAGGCATCGGAAGGCGGAAGCTCACGCCTGAGAGTTTTCGTAGCTTAAATCGGCTGGACAGGCTCAATAATAAAGAGGCAATGCGTTCTTCCGCGGTGTTTTTACTAAGGAGCATAGTGAGTTGTCGGCTACCCTGAATCTCTTTACTCATTAGAGAGAAAAAGTGATGTTGAAGGGTGGGGATTTTTGTGGCTAGTGTTTCTAGTTGCTCAAATGGAATCTCGCAAACACTCGAACGTTCAAGTGCTTTTGCTGAGCAGCTATAGGCATTGGTATTTGTGCTATCGAGGCCAATAATTTCACCGGGTAAATAGAAGCCTGTTACCTGTTCTTCACCATCTTCGGTGACTGAGTAGGTTTTTATTGCGCCACTGCGAACGGCGAACAATGAACCAAAAGGTGAGTGTTCTTTAAATATGTGGTCGCCGCGATTAATTGTCTTTCCCTGTTTTATAAGGTCTTCAAGACGATCAATTTCATCTTTATTAACTGCAATAGGGATGCATAAGTTACTCAGGCTGCACTGTAAGCAGGATTGATGAAGCCCTTTGGCTGGGCTTGATTCTGTTACTGCAATTTTTTCACTCATTGATGCTGTATCCAATTAAACGCATTTATTCTGTGATAGTAATCAATTATTACTTAGTTTGGAATCTATAAAAGCGCAATTCTAACATATTAATAGAACAGTAATAGAGGAGGGAGTGGCGGATAAGCTAATTTGTTACTTAGGAATAGGTATTATAGTTAGTCTTAGATTGGTTTTTGGGGACGGATATACCCACCATAACTAAATGGAAGCTGGTTTTGCTCCAATTTTTGATAGTATTGATCTAATTGGTCAACGTTATGAGTGAATGAATTCTCTATAAGGCTGGTTGCTCCAAGGCCAAGGCCAATTAAGTCTCCGGATATCCCTTTGGATACCGTGCTGTCTTTTGAGAACTTAACATGATTAAGTTTTCGATAGCCCGACTGGATTAGTTTTTGCTCTAAGTTAGTGTGGCAATCACAAAGTCTTTTATGTTCAGCATTTTCAGCTTCAATGCCAGAGAGAACAGATTGGTGTTCATCTTCATCGATTAAATAAATGGTATCAGGGTTTATTGCGATTAAGCCATCTAGTTTTTTGCTGAGTTGATTACAATTTTCGTGTTTACCAATAAGAAATCGTACATTTACGGTTTTAAATCCATATTGTTTAAATATTGATATCTGTTCAGATAAAAAACTGAAATCAATAGGTTCTTTATTCCTGTTTTGAGTTCCCAGGCAAATGTGGCTAAAGCCGAGTCCTTTAATAAGCGCAATGATTGCATCGTCCGCAGGTACTTTTTCAAGCTCAATAACATAGGTGCCTTGCTGCTCACTTTGAAGGGTGAATGCTTTATTGAGTGAGTACATTATCTCTGTCATTTCAGCGGGGCTGAGTAGTTGAGCTATATCGCCTTGCCAATGAATATAATTAACGCTACGTGTTTTTGGAATAAGTGCGCTGACCAGCTGTATTTCATGAAGTAGGTGGTCAATATAGTTTCGGACTGGGCTGGTGCTCTTTTGAATGGTGCTGCTTTGTAATGGGTGGCTGCACAATGTGTTTTGTAATGGCATAGACAAGCTAAGCGCAATTTCAGAATTGTTTCGGTTGTTGTTAGTGATAATATCCTGATAGCTCTTAAGGCTGAATTCTCTGTCTTCCACAAATAAGCCTGGCTTGTCCGGAGAATCATACCGGAAGCTGTTGGTGCAAAATAACCAGTCTTTGTGTGAGAATATTTGTCTCATAGTTCTGCTTGTCGGGTATGAATTTACCCCAGGGGCATCCTTTGTTGCTCTGTGGTTTTCGACTATGGGTGTAACCGTTTTAAAGGGGGATCCCATCGAAGTTCCTAATAATATTGTTCCTATTCACTAACCATATATTTGTAAAGGCTAGTCTACTCACTGGTGCATGATGAGGATTGATTTGCATCAATACAAAGAAGGGTCAAGCATAATTTGAGGCAAGGTTGTTAATAGTTAATGATTTATCAAACTAATTTGATTGAAAAATGAGCAGGTCTGAGTGCAGAGAAGGGATGGTGCGAAATTGACTCAGCTATTATAGTTTAGATATGACTCTAGTTTGATTATTTCTATATGGTTATGTGGTTTGTATTGTGCTACCTTATTTATCTGATAAATACCATGAAGAGACAATTCTAGATGACGCACCCATTGGATAAAATGGTTAAATCAACACTGAGCGGTGGCGTACCCCTATTTTTGTTTACTATTTCTTTGATCGTTGGCATGCTCGCTTTGATATTTACGCCACGAGAAGAAGAACCTCAAATTGTTGTGCCTATGGTTGACGTTTTGGTCACTGCGCCAGGTTTAGGTGCTAAACAGATTGAACGACAAGTCACGACCCCTCTAGAGAAACTATTGGCGCAGATTCCCGGTGTGGAGCATGTGTATTCTACCTCCGTAACAGGGCAGTCTGCGGTAACACTTCGCTTTCATGTAGGTGAAGATAGAGAAAAATCGATACTTAATACCTATAACAAACTTTATTCTAATCAAGATAAGATTCCTGGTGTTGTGCAGCATTGGCTGGTTAAGCCTGTTGAGGTTGATGATGTTCCTATAATGATTCTTGCGCTGTGGAGTAGTGATTCCGCTCGATATAGCGACTATGAATTGAGGCGGTTGGCGGAGGATGTATCTACAGCGATACAGGGGATTCCGTCTACCAGTGAGGTTAATGTGGTGGGTGGCCGCCCACGAACCATTCGAGTACAAATAAAGCCAGAAAGCTTAGCTGCACGTAAAACGACCGCTGTAGATATTGTTAATGCGCTTCAGGTATCTAATAAATTAGAGAGTGCAGGTCAATGGGCTTTTAATAACCAATCCATCCTTTTGGAAACCGGTGATTTTGTACGCTCCGTTGAGGCTCTTCAGTCATTGGTGATTAATGTTGTAGACGGTATCCCCATTTTTTTGAAAGATGTTGCTGATATTGTTGATGGCCCGGATGAGCCAGATTATTACACATGGATTGATTTTTCATCAGGTCATTTTGACTCTAAGGTGGATGGTGAGGTAGCGAATAATGGTTCTCCGATGGTTAGCATTAGTGTCGCGAAGCAGCGGGGAAGTAATGCGGTACAAGTAGCTGATGATGTGCATCTACTTATTTCTCGTTTAAAGCAAGAGTTGTTGCCCGATGAAATAAAGGTCGAGGCCATTAGAGATTACGGTGAAACAGCTAATGAGAAGGTTAATAATCTTACTGCTAGCCTTGGCTTTGCAGTAGTCACAGTAGTGATATTTATTGGTGTTTTTCTAGGTTGGCGTCCTGCCTTAGTGGTAGGTTTGGCTGTGCCTATTTGTTATGGCATTACACTAGGTTTGGATATGGCCCTCGGCTATACCATTAATAGAGTCACGCTTTTTGCGCTTATTTTGTCTCTTGGCTTATTGGTGGATGACCCGATTACGGGTGTGGATAATATCTCTCGTTTTATTAAAAAAGGGAAGACTGATCTTGATACAAGTATTGTAAATGCGGTGGCGGAGATTCGTACCCCGTTAATAATGTCTACGCTCACCATTGTACTAGCTTTTGTTCCACTGGCTTTTATTACCGGAATGATGGGGCCGTATATGGCGCCAATGGCCTTTAATGTACCTATTAGTGTTATTTCCAGTACCTTTGTTGCTTTTTTAGTGACCCCTTGGCTGACTCGAAAACTATTAAAACCAAAAGCATCAGAGTCTGTTGTTGAGTCTTCGCTACAGGGAGGGGAGTCAGAAGAGTCTGGCCTGTTAAAGGTCTATCGAAAGCTTGTTGGACCATTGCTGAATGATCGAAGAAAGGCTAAATGGGTACTTTGGATTGTTTTAGTGTTGTTTATTATTGCTGCAGTTTTGCCTGTATTACGATTAGTGCCACTTAAGCTACTTCCTTTTGATAATAAGAATGAAGTGCAAATTCTTATTGATATGCCAGAGAGTAGCAGTTTAGAAAATACTGCTGCATTGGCAAGGCAGGTTTCTGCACGAGTTAGTTTGGTGCCTGAGGTAAGAGTAATCGCTGCTTATGTTGGCATTCCTTCTCCTATTGATTTTAACGGAATGGTTAGGCGCTATTATCAGCGAAATGGGCCTCATGTTGCGGACTTGCGAGTCACGTTGGTAGATAAAGATGATAGAGAGCATCAGTCACATGGTGTCGTGCTGCGGCTGCGTGCTTTGCTTGAACCTTTAAGCCAGAATGGCGTTAGAATAAAAATTGTAGAAGTTCCTCCCGGCCCTCCTGTATTGAGTACTGTTGTAGCAGAGATCTATGGTGAAACATTAACGCCTTACTCGGTGCAGAAAGAGGCCGCTGCTGTTCTGATGAATCGCTTAGAGCGAGAGCCTTTTGTAGTGGAGGTAGATTCAACAGTTGAAGACGAAAAAGAGCGTTTGCGTTTTATTACTGATAAACAAAAAGCGGCATTATCTGGCATTTCAACGGATGATGTTAATACAACCTTGGTGATGGCTAACGAAGGGCTTCAAGCAGGTTTTTTACAGATGCCAAGAGAGGCTGTTCCATTACCTATAAAGTTGAGGTTGTCTCCGGAAGAAAGAAATGACCTTAATGATTTTGAGCGATTGCAGGTAAGAGGGCGTTCAGGGGTGGTTCAAAGTAGCACAGCTCAAGGTCTGGAGACGGCACCGCAGCCATTGGTTCCATTAGGGGAGCTTGGGAGGTTTGATAAAGGTATTGCTGATGAGGCTATTCATCGAAAAGACCTTAGGCCTGTAGTTTATGTTATGGCTGAGTTATCGGGTCGAACGCCTGCGGAGGTTATTGCTGACGTTAATGCAGATAATATTGATGATAAGGGCAGTGTTAACGATAAGGGGAGCTGGAAACAACGAAATTTCTTATCCAGTGGCGGTGGAGATACTTGGGTGTTACCTGACGGGGTCGATATTAGTTGGAAAGGTGAGGGTGAGTGGAAAATTACGGTTGATGTGTTTCGTGATATGGGGCTTGCCTTTGCCTTTGCCTTAACCGCTATATTTTTTGTATTACGCGCACAAACGGCCTCGTCTGCACTATCGCTGATTATTATGTCTGCCATCCCTTTAACTATCATTGGTATCATGCCTGGCTTTTGGTTGCTAAATCAATTTGGTGAACGTGTTATTGCTGGTGCGCCAGAGCCTATATTATTTACAGCAACCGCAATGATCGGAATGATTGCCTTGGCAGGAATTGTGGTGAGAAATTCATTAATATTAATTGAGTTTATTGGTCAGGCAAGGGCTGAAGGCCTACCAATAAAAGAGGCGCTAATTCAAGCGGGTGCAATTAGAATGAGGCCGATCTTATTGACTGCAGGAACCACATTGCTAGGTAATCTAATTATCATTTTAGATCCTGTGTTTAGCGGCTTGGCGCTGGCAATTATTTTCGGCATTATTTCATCAACACTTTTTACATTGATTGTTGTTCCTGTGGTTTACCTGTTGGTATTTGACAAACCAATGGTCTTCGATAAATCCGTAGTCCTTGATAAACAAATAGAAGAAAAAGAGATAACATCATGAGCAAATCTGTTAAGGCTCCGTTAATTAATGCCGCTGTAAAGCCACTAGTTGCCATCGTGTTTCTGTTATTGATGGTCGCCTGGATGGCTGGAATATTCGATACTAAATTACAGCCAGGTATGAATGAGTTAACGGCTGCACTTGATGCTTCAAGTGCGCTTGAAGTGACACGTAAAACACTTAGCATTATCGAGCCAGTACCCGCCTCCGTTGAAGCGAAATATGCAACACTGATATCGTCTAGAATACTTGCAAGAATTACGGCAATTCATGTGCGGGCAGGTGACACTGTAAGCAAAGGCCAGAAATTGATTGAGCTGGAGAAAAGTGACTTAATTGCAAAGTCTGAGCAAGCAAAAGAAAACATCAAAGCGGTTAATGCAAGGCTCGTTGAGGCGAAGCAAAACCTTATTCGAGTAGAAAAACTTAACGAACAGCGTTTGGTAGCATTGGTAGATGTAGATAAGGCGCGGGCAAATCATGCTTCACTCACTGCTGAGCTAGCATTAGCTCAGCAGCAGAAAAAAGAGGCCGAAACGGCATTGAGTTATACCGAGATTCGATCACCCATTAATGGCCGAATTGTTGATAGATTTGCAGAGCCTGGCGATACTGCATCGCCAGGGGGGCAACTCTTGTCACTCTATAACCCCTTGTCATTAAGAGTTGAAGCACATGTGCGGGAGCAATTAGCGCTATCGCTTAAAGTAGGGCAGTCATTAAGGGTGGATATTCCTTCACTTAATAAAATCGTGGATGCTCAGATAGATGAGATTGTACCTGCAGCAGATACCGGCTCACGTAGCTTTTTAGTTAAGGCGCGCATTGAATATGCTGAAGTGTTGTTACCTGGAATGTATGCGCGTTTATTAATCTCGGCAGGTATTGAAAATAGCATTGTGATTCCGGCTGATCGAGTGGTTCAGGTAGGGCAGTTAAATGTTGTGTGGGTATTGCAGGATGAGCAGTCTTACCGTCGATTCATTCGTTTGGGTAAGGTGATGCCTAGTGGGGAGGTTGAAGTGCTTTCTGGTTTGTCTGAGGGGGATGTGTTGTTGCAGGCTAGACCTGTGTCAAATTAGCGAAGACCTATCGCGGCTGAGAGCCACTCCTACAGAGGATGCTATAAAATACCTTGTAGGAGCGTCACTTTGGCGTGATTTTTTAACTAAAAAGCGAACCTCACTCCAATACCTGCTAACTGTGAATCAACATCGGTATCAAACATAAGATATTCTGCATAAATATCAATGGTGTCCAAAACATCGATGCTGGCACCAATGCCGCCAAAGACTTCTGTTCCATCTGAATCATCTTTCATATTATCGGTTTCCACATCAACACTGACGGATGCGACACCTGCTTTTGCATAAATTTCGAAAAATGGACCAATAGGAATATAACCTACAGCAGCTAGAGTTATGGCGGATGCATCAATATCATAGTTTATATTGTCTGCAGAGCCATCGAAGCCTCCCAGGTCATAGTAACCTAGTTCGGCAGACATCATGAAAATAGATGTATCGAGGAGGTAGTATCCAGCAAATAGTGCCGGCACAGTATCATCTTCGTCGAAACTACCTTCTTCAGCGTTTGCTTGGTATATGCCTGCTCCAATATAGAAGCCGTCAGCATGAGCAGATGATGTTCCGCCTAAAGCGAGTAAAGAGAATGTGCATGCTGCTGTTATTGATTTAAACCGATTATTCATAGTAATCCTTTTGCATTCTGGAGGGGGGGGTGAAATGAGGCGTGTGCCTTAGGCTAAGTATAGTCAAAAAACTTATAAATCAAGTGATTAGGTTTAAGGTTTCGTTGCAGCTTTGGAGAAATTACTTAATGCGTTTTCTATTTTTTTAATGACCTTATCGCACCCTTTTATATTGTGGCGTATTGCTAAGCTGTTTGGGTCATTATAAGAAAGCCACACCGTGCCAGACTCATCTTTCCAGATTAATGCTTTTTGTGGGAGGTCAATCGCCATGGTTTGGCTGCACTTCATTAAAGGAGTGCCTACCTTAGGGTTTCCGAAAATTATTAATTCAGTTGGGCGTAATGTTTGTCCTGTTTTTTGTGCCGCATCTGCGTGGTTGATTCTTGTAAAAACGGTCATGCCTTTAGTTTTTAGTATCCCCTCAAACCGGTCTGCAGTCGTTTTTACATTATGGGCACTTTGGGTGTTGATTAGGCCATTGTTGAATAAACCATTGTTGCTGGCTACGGCTGGTAGAGATACTAGTAAGTTAGAGATGAATATAAGTATAAATAAGCGCATAGATGACCATCCTTGAGTTAATGATGACTCTTTAAGAGTCATCGGGGTGTTTAATAAGTAATGTTTTATAGCCGCACTTCCTAGTTTCGTCAAAAAACGTCTCCGGTGAACTTAGAGCGGGCTCTCCACGTGCATTGAGTACTAGGGCTTCAAGTAAACAGCCGGGTATGTTGTTGTTTTGAAAGTTAGGCATTCTTGGAAACATGTTATAAGCATCGCTGGTAACAACGGTCTTCCATAAATCAACGCCTTGTTCTTTTAATAGCGCTCTGGCTGGGCGCTTAATGCATGGGTGTGTGTCATCAGCCACAATAGTGCCCGGGGAAAAGTGAGCTATCATCGGTAAGATATCGTTGCCCCTTGCTGTAAGTACTAAAACTAGACGGGTCTCTCTTAAGCGTGCACCTCGTTTTGTGTAGAGCACGGTCGAACCATTGATTATCTTAGTATGTTCTTCTGTATAGCGAGGGTCTATAGCAATAATTGTTTGGAACTTCTTGCATAGGTCTTCTATTAAACTTGCTCCAATTCTGCCTGCACCGCCAAGAATAGCGATGGAGTTGGTGTGAGTCTCATCTTCCATTTTATTGGCAATCTGAATAGCTGAGTCGTACATCGCGAAGCGAGTGCCATACGATCCGTCTACTAAAGGCGGGGTTATGGGAATACCTGCTTTTAAGGTAAAGCCCGGTAGTCTGCCTACTAAAGCTATTCTGTTTGCATTCGGAAATTCTCGCTTTAAATCGGCAATATACTTTCTGACTTTGTTTGAGTCTGCGGCCAGCTCTTCCTCTGAGTAAACTGATGAAACCATTACACCTCGAGAGAATTTGTCTTTAATGTAGGCTGCAACAGCGACAGGTGGAAATATCTTCCTAAACCAGTCAGGAACATAAGCCCTTTGATCCCCTCGGGTTCCATAGACTGCAAAAACGACCTTCGGTCTAACTACATGCTTGAGTAGTGGCCAGCATAAGTTGGCCGATAAGATGCCGGTCATACGTAGTACTATCCACAAACGTCTTTTTATATTACCGAAGAAGCCTCTATTTACGGTTTTTTTACTATTTTCATTTGCGGCTAATGGAAATGCATGCCCAATGGATATATTGGTAAAGACGTGCTTGAGAGAGTCAATGTTGATAGCTGTGGTGGAATTGAAGCTAATGCCTATGACATTTTCTTTTCGGTAAGTAACCTTATAGGGAGTATTAATATTGCCGAAATTGGTTCTGATTGTAATAGAGCCTTCGTTATCAATTGACTCAGT
>ENA-ORXI01002098-ORXI01002098.1-sediment-metagenome-genome-assembly--contig:-NODE-2098-length-14863-cov-6.919383_pt1 | contig 14863 bp, 8 predicted proteins | sample MGYA00237861_ERZ511468 | MGnify/ENA primary metagenome ERZ511468 (study PRJEB26299, sample SAMN06266213) | sediment metagenome | isolation source: Hudson Canyon methane seep mesocosm | place: USA:Hudson... | reverse complement strand
AATATGATGGCTTTCAAACCAATCATCATCGTCTAAAAAAATTAAAAAATCACCGTGACTTAAATCTAAACCAGTATTTGCCGCATGAGAGCGTCCCTTTTGTTTTTCTAAGTGTTGATAATGAAATTGTTGAATACTTGCCACAGATTCTTCTTCAACGATTATTTTACAATTTACACCACCATCATTGACGACAATTAATTCAATATTAGGATAAGTCTGTCTTGCAACTGAGCGAATGGCTTCACGTAAAAAATCAGGACGATTTTGGGTGCGGGTAATAACTGAGACTAAATGCATAGTTTAAATAGAAAATATTAATGAACGGGGGGATATGTCAATATATTGACTTTATAGCCCTAAAAGGTTGGGTTATTTTCCAGCTATTAGAGTTATAGATATCTAGTATTTCTTGTTCTTTATGCAAGAGTTTTTTTAGTACCTCTTCTTGATTATTAATAGTATAACTTTTTCTATTAAGGGGTAATTCAACAGAATAAATAAAGTTATCTTTTAACTTTTGTAGGTTCTTATGTATAGATTGATCATCTATGTGATGATCTAATATTTTTTCTAGCAGTATTTTAGCTTGAATTTTATTATTTTCAGCTAAATAACTAGCTGCTTTTAAAGATATAAAGCAGGGGATGTCGGGTCGTAATTGATATGCGGTATCAATATGAGGCTGTACATAAAATAAAGGAGCTTGGTTTTCTAGTAAGTTAAGTGCAAAATAAAAATGAGACCATGCTGCTTGCTCAGTATCTTTGTAGTTAAATTGTGTTTGACCTTCAGGAACGGGTTTAATTTCATATTCGAACTTATCTTCCCATTTAAATTGAATGCAGCTAATATTTCTATAATCTTTTAAAAAACTTTGTAATGCATGAGGATGATTTAATACATGAGCTAATGCAAAGTTTTTTAAGGGACTCTCGATAAAACACCGTGGTTCAAAAATTAACTTATTATCTACAATATCAATAAGCCATTGATGTGTTGGGTGTCCATGTAATAATTCAGTTATTTTTCTAGGTGTTTCTATATAGCCATTATTAGAAATTCTCATTAACTCATTACAGGCTAATGTGGGATTATCTACATGTTCTAGAACATGACTGCAATATGAAAAATCGAATATTTTATCGTTAAAAGGCAAGTTTTGAATATCGGCAACTACCCAGCGATTATCAACAGGTGCAGTTGTTTGATCTCGATGTATTCCAGTCACTAAATCGTATTCAACAATAACATCTGCAACAGGCAATGGAGAGCCACCTGCACCGACATCGATAATAAAGTGTTCAGGTTTTAAGTTAAGTTGATTGACCATTGCAGGTAAATCATCTGTTGGGTAAACTGCACCAAAAATATTATTTATATTAGTCATTGAATAAATTATCCCATTTCCAGCCTTCCCATGCACCTATGTCGGTTTCTATTGCTTGTTGTAAATGACTTCCGTACTGCTGAACAATATCATTCAGATTTTTTTCTTTTAAAGAAATAGGTTTTATACTGATATGAAAGGGTGTATTTATACCTTTTGATATAAAAGCAGTGACTATTTTTGACTGTGTTTTTAATGCAATTTCAATGGTGCCTGTGGGGCAAGAAATATGTTGTTCAAAAAATGGAATATCTATTCGTCGCTTAGGGGCGATATTTTTTGGAAAATCATTTGCTGAAATAATCATGTTTCCTTGATTAAAAGTATGATAGATACTTCTAGTATAACTAGGTGCCATACGAACTAAAATATAATTGCCATTATTATAATGAACTGCACTATCCTTAATTGCTGTTTTGAAATAGGCTTTCAAGGAGTCGGGTACAGTTTCGGCAGGATCTAAAAGAACAGGATGTGTTTTATTGCCTATCAAGCCAAATGCGACACCTAACATCATTAAGCTATGTTGATGTGCCGTTAAAACTAAAATTCCTTGCTTATTATCACGTTGTAAATGTTCAAGACCATCAAAAGATATGTTGTTACTAACCCAATTAGGTTTTAATTTTTTATAAAGAAAAGTATTTAAATAGTTAATCGCAATATGGTGATGATATTTTTTAAATATAGTATTTAAACTATCGCCCCTTAGATCTATTTTGCTATTTTTAATATTGTTTAGAACAGTATTATCTTCTGAATGTCTGGGCGAATAAAGGTCAGAGAGTAGGCATGCTAATTTATAACTAAAAGAATAAGGACCAAGAGTAGATATTACCTTAATTAAATTAATAAATTTTATTGTTTTTTTCATTGGGATGCTGACGGTGAATTATTTTAGTGGCTATTCCAGTGGTGAGGTAATGAAACTATACCTACTTCTAAATCTGACTGCTCAACGATTAATTTTGCAGCATGTTTAATATCTTGATGTAAGTGTATGCCTTGTTCGCATAATAAAAAAATATTTACCCAGTAAGTACCTTTTAGTAAATTAATATTTGGAAAAGTTAAAGTGGCTTTTACGAGTCCTTTTGGGCCTATTGATAAGTTTACTTTATCGTTAAGACTCCCAGCACTAGAAATATGCTCATTGTTTATATTATCTATGGTAATAGCAACACTTGGTGTGGGAATAGAGCAGTCTGTTATAAATTCAATATAAATAGTTAAAGTGCTAATACGTGAAGTTAAATGTAATGTTTTTCCTATGTGCTTATTAGTGCTAATTTCAACTTTATTAAATGTAATAAGGGAGTTTAACGTGTCAGTAGAAGGTGAGTCAGGGATATTTTGTTTTGTATTTTCAGGCTCATCTCGAATAAGAAAGTCATTATAATCTGCTATGATATTTGAAGGCTTGCCTATTGCTTGCAAATGACCTTTCTTAAGCCAAATAACTTTATTGCAAATTGCTTCAACTTGATATAGTGAGTGTGAACAAAATAAAATCGTTTTGCCCGCTTCTTTTAATTGCATAATGCGTTCAAAGGATTTACGTGCAAATGCTCCGTCGCCAACAGATAAAGCTTCGTCAATAACTAATATATCAGGGTCAACATTAATGGCTACCGAAAAGGCAAGACGTACATACATGCCGCTGGAATAAGTTTTAACCGGTTGATCAATAAATTCACCAATTTCAGAAAATTCAATAATTTCATCAGTTTTAGCCTGAATCTGAGTTTCACTTAAGCCCATAATAGCAGCGTTCATCGCGATATTTTCACGCCCCGTAAATTCAGGGTTAAAGCCTGCTCCTAATTCTAAAAGTGCAGCAACTCGGCCATTGACTGAAATATTTCCACTTGTTGGCGTAAGCGTACCACAAATAAGCTGAAGTAAAGTAGATTTTCCTGAACCATTTTTACCAATAATACCAATAACTTCACCGGGTTGTATGGAAAAATTAATATCACGTAAGGCCCAAAATTCTCGGAAGAACTGTTTTTTACCACGCCATAATAATTGCTTTAAACGATCTTGAGGTTGATTGTAGAGGTGATAGCACTTATTAATTTGCTCAACTTCAATAATAGGTCTATAAGACATCAGCAAAGCCTTTACGTGTTTTTTGGAACCAGAACCAACCTAAACACATAATAGTTAAACTTAATATTGTATAGTAGCCTAATGAAATAAAATCAGGGGGATGATTATAAATAAGAACTTCACGAACTTGATTTACTATTAAGGTGATAGGATTTAAAAAAATATAAGTTCTAATGTTTTCTGGAAGTGCAGAAATTGGGTAAAAAATAGGACTCATAAACATCATAGCAGTGAGTAACATACTTAAAACCTGAGTTAAATCACGAATAAAAACGCCTAACGAAGCAAGAAACCAAGATAAGCCTAGAATAAGAAAAATAAGTGGAGATAGTATAAAGGGTAACCATAATGAGTTCAGTCCAATATTATGATTTAGCAATAACATAAAACAAATCAGGACGCATAAACTTATCATGGTATGAAAGAGTGCAGCAATTAAACTAATCCAAGGCAATATTTCTAAAGGAAAAACGACTTTTTTGACATAATTAATATTTTCTAAAATTAAATTTGGAGCACGATTAAGACATTCTGAAAATAGATTGAATATTATTAAGCCACTAAAAAGCTGTAATGCAAATTCATAGGGGTCGTTATCTATGCCCCAGCGAGCTTTAAAAACATAGCTAAACACGAAGGTATAAATGGCAAGCATTATGATAGGCGTAATGATTGACCAAAATAGCCCTAAAAATGAGCCTCGATAACGAGCATTGATTTCACGTTCTGCCATTCGCAAGATTAAATGCCGATAATTTTTTATGCTAAGCAGCGGTTTAAAATATGCTGTAATCATTATGTAAGTATAGAAGAGTTTTAAGATTCATTATTAGCAACTGACTGAATATAATGTAAATTATTAAGCATTAAAGTAGTTCCGTTACGTTTAATAATATTATTTTTTTGCAATTTCTGAAAACTACGCGTGACAGTTTCACGGGTGGTATTAATCATAATTGCAAGTTCTTGGTGCGTAGGTGAATCTAAAATTATAGCATTATTTGCATTGTCTGTTTGCACCATGCTAATTAACAAGCTACAAATTCGTTGAATAGGCGTAGGCATAGCAAGTAAAGAGCGTTGTGATATTGATGTTCTTAGGCGTTGAGCAAGCCGATGGTTCATAATATTTGCCATTTCAGGCGATGATTTAACCAGTGCTTGAATTATATAGTTAGGTATCGTAATAAACTTTACAGTTGATAGTGCAACAATATATTCAGGGGCGGGCAAAGAATCTATAACTGAAAGTTCAGCAAAAAAATCATAGGGTTCTATGAAATAAAGTCCCGCTTCATACCCATCAAGTGTCATATCAACGCCCTGTAATCGTCCTTCTAATAGTAAGCCAAGCGAAGGGGATACCTCACCTTTATGCATAATAATTTTTCTTCTTGGTGCTTCGGTTAGGGTGGCATGCAAGCAAAGCTGTTCTATGACGGCATGAGGTAACTCTTTAAAAGCCGTAAATTGCTTTATGACTGAACTTAAAACAGGCATAAGTCAACTTTTGATAACTTAAAATAATTTATTATCAGTATGTTATGGCTGCAATGTAGATTATGCTTAAAGATGTGATTGTACGCACAAGGGAGTCGATTAAAATAAATTAACATAGAGTCTCAAGATTGATTGAGAAAAAATAAATGTTAAAAATTAAGGTAATTTTTTTAGCCCTATTAGTGATAGTGGAAAGTGCTACATTCTGTTATGCCGCAGATATAAAAGCCGTTGGAGTTGTGTCTCTAATTATAGGAAATGTTTATGTTACAAGGTCTCAAAATGGAAAGAATGTATTAAAAAAAGGCAGTCATATTTTTAGTGGAGACCGTATTGAAACAAATCAGCGATCCCATGTGCATATTAAATTTATTGATGATGCCCGTATTAGTATACGTCCAAATAGTCGTTTAGATGTTGATGCTTATAGTTATAACGGCACATATCCAGAAAAAAGTAGTATTCGTTTCTTTTTGCACCAAGGCGTTTTACGAAGTATTTCAGGTAAAGCAACAGAGACAGACCATTCACGTTATCGTATGAATACGCCTATTGCTGCACTCGGGGTATTGGGTACCGATTATGTTGTACGAGCAAATACTGAAGAAACTTTAGCAGCTGTTTTTAGTGGAGGTATTACTTTATCCCCTTTTAATGCGACTTGTCGTTCGCACAGTTTAGGCAGTTGTCAGAATGCAACTATTTTGATGGCAAATATGACAGGAAAATATTTAGAAGTTAAAAAAGGCGGTACCAATAAGCAGCTTAAGATTCAAATAAAAGAGATTAAAAAAGATTTAAATATAAAAACTGAAATAGAAGGGACTGTTGAGGATAATTCTCAGATACCGAAAATAGAAGGTGCTGCTGGTACAAATTCTCAGGCATCAAAAATAGAAGAAAATATTGATATAGAACAATCAGGAAATAATATTGCACCATTAAAAATAATAATGCATGAGGCTATTGATAATGAGAAAGCAGAGGTGTTGCCAGAAACAATATTAAAACCTCAATTATCATCATTGTTTTGGGTGCGTTGGCCGTGGCAAATACAACATATTAATGATGCTTTAAGTCAGAAAGAAAATGCTGAAAAATCGAATAATGAGATCACTATAGGTAATCAATATGCGGGGCTTTTTCGTAAAAAAACGGATGCATTAGAAATAATTCCAACGGTTGGTCAATATCAATTTCAGTTACAAAATAGCTTTGTTGTTTTTAGCCCCATAGATAAATCATGGTCTGAATCAACCGCCGCGACAATAGAAAATTCAAGTTTACAGATAGATTTTGCTAAACGTACTTTTAATACACAGTTAGAACTAAGTCACCCTCAAGTAAGTAATACGCTTCTTGAAGCAAGCGGTTTGATTCAAAAAAATGGAATTTATAGAGGCAATGGATTAAATTCCAAGGTATCTGGCGCCATTACATTAGAGGGCGATGCAGCAGGCATGCAGTTTGAAAAGCAAGTGGAGCATGGTGTTTTTCAAGGAATGAGTGTATGGACGCGTTAACTATAAGGGTAAAAAAAATGTATCATTTTTTGCCTTTTATTGGAGCTTTAGTAATTAGTTTATTATTATTGGCGATATTTCCCCAGAGCTTTAAAAAAATAGATTTTTATGTCAGTGATAATAGCTGGGAATGGCTGGCTGCTAGTTCAGAGTTAGAGCAACGCTTGGTCATTATTGATATTGATGAAGTGAGTATTGCAAAGCATGGAAGCTGGCCGTGGCCTAGAGATAAAATGGCAGAGTTAAGTGAAAAATTATCTAATTTAGGCGTACAGTTACAAATATTTGATATGGTATTTGCTGCAGAACAGCCTACAGATATAAAGTTTGTGGCGCAATTAAAAGCTGGTAATAAAGTGGTTCTTTCTGAAATATTAGCAATTAATGCGAATAATAAAACCAATGTAGGCGTTTTATCTGGTGGTATTGAGGGTATTTGTAATGAGAACTACCCTAAGGCAAATGCGTCAATAGCAAATAATAAAATGATAATGTCTACAAGCCCATTTTTAGGGCATATTACACCAAAGATTGATTTTGATGGGGTAGTGAGACGTTTACCGGCTTTTATTTGTAAAGATAATAGCGCTTACCCTGCGTTGGCTTTAGCTGCATTATCAGCAGGTCTTGGAGAGCACATAAATTACACCCATGAAATTAGTGAAAATTGGTTATTGACTGAATCTCAGCTCAGGATACCTCAACTTCCTGATACTTTTATACCATTAAGTGCTGAAGGTGAACTTGTTTTACCGTGGTGGCTTGCTAAAGAATCATTACTCTCTATTTCTGCTGCGGATATTTTAGAAGATAAAGTGAATGTAGAGTTATTAAAGGGAGCTTGGGTTTTTATTGCATCGACAGCATTTGGAGGCGGTGATTCTATAGCAACGCCTTTATCAAATATTTCAGCGGGCGTTGAAGTGCATGTGCAGTTACTGTCTGCTTTGCTGAATAATACATTACCTTACCAGCCAAAAGGACTTATATTTATAATTGTAGTGTGGATATTAATAGTCAGTGGAAGTCTTTTTTTATCAGGTAAAATAAAAAGTCACCTAGTCATTTACAGTGGTTTATTGCTGGCAGGTGTCTTTTCTTTGTTATTAATAGTGCTACAGTTTTTATTATTAAAGTTCCAGCAAATCATATTGCCGATTAGTTTTATGCTTGTTTACACACTATTAAGCGGTGTTGCAATGGCAATTCAAGGCTATAGCTTGAGCTGGCTAGAAAATAAGCGTTTATATTTTAATTTAAGCAGTTATTTATCAGAACATGCCGCTAAATGGATTGTCAAACAGGAAAGCGTCAATGAATTAGCGGCTCATCACGAAGATGTTTTTGTGATGTATGTTGATTTAAGGAATTTTTCAAATTGGTGTAATCAACTTCCAGCCGAGGAAATAGCCGCTATTCTGCATGCTTTTTATAAAACAGTACATGAAGTTGTAGAGCAACATGGTGGGCAAACAGAAAAATATATAGGCGATGCCGTGCTTTGTATCTGGCGAGAAAATAATAATACTATTTTAACCGCTGCAGAGCAGCTGATTGAATTATTGGAATTGCAATTAGGTGAGCAAGGTGTAAATAGTGATTTACCGCCCTTAGGCGTGGGTATCGGTATTGAATATGGACGGGTAATGATAGCTTCTTTAGGGCCTGCTCAAAGACGTGAATATACTATTATTGGCAACACTGTAACGAATGCTATACAGTTGCAAGAAATGACCACAGAACTAGCGTTACCAATATTAATTGGTGCAGGAGCAGCTTATAAATGGAAAAGCTTATTGCCGCTTGAATCTCAAGGGAAATTTTTATTATCAGGGGCGAGTCAAGTAATGGAATTATTTGTACCAGAAAATAATTAATGATTATATTAAAAAAATAGTGAAACAAAGTATTTATGCTGTAATAATTATTTTATATAGCTTTATAGGAATAAGTTATGCAGTAAATGCTCAAGATTCTCAACTGTTAGTTGATGTGCAATTATTGTTAGATGCTAAGCGATATCAGCAAGCCGCAGATATATTAGAACGAGAACTTATGTTAGATAGTTCTAATGTATTGGTATTAAAAAAATATAAATTAGTGTTGAAATTAATAGGTGATTCAACTCAAGCTATTGAACAAGTGATACAGAGCAATAACTGGTACGATAGTTGGCTTATACAACGGAAGTTAAGCCTATTTATAGGTGGGAGTGATAATTTAAATAAGGCCACGAGCAGTGAATATATCGATATTACATTTGCCAGCAGTGATAGCTTTATTCAGCTTGATAAGGAGTCACAGGCAAAGTCAGGATATGGATTGGAAGTTGGAGCCGGTTTCGAGGCATCTAAACAATGGCGTAAAGATGATTGGTTGAATTTAGCTTTAAACTTTACGCACAGAAATACCAGTGAACGTAATTTTACAGACTATTATCATCTTGCAGGCAGTATAGGTTGGCTTCATAAGTTAAATACGCGTCAAAATTTAGAAACAAAATTGTTTATTGAAAGCTTAGAGTATGACAATAAAGTAAAATTTTATAGTATTAACTTTTTAAGTCGTTACAGTATAAAGCATAAAAATAACTGTCAAATGAGTATAGGTACTGATATACACTGGCATAGGCAGGATAATGGGACTGTGCTTAGTGAGTTATATGCGGGCGGGCTATTAGAAACGAATTGTTATTGGGGCAATAGTTTGTATAGTGCGGCATTAAAAATAGGCAATCAATGGGCATTAATTGATAATCCTGGACAAGACCAGTTGCAGCTTAGTTTTTTATTAGGGCAACGTAGTATATTGGATTTTTTAGTGACTAGGGATGAGTTGAGAAATTATATCGGAATGACTTATACCTTGGATGAAACGGGATATAGTGATTTTTTAGCACATGGAGCAAAAAGGAATAGTCAGCGTTTAAGTTTAGGCAGTCAATACCGCTTGCCTATCATGAAAAATAAGCCTTGGTGGTTGGTGATAAAATTGGAATGGCAAAAACAATTTAGTAATTTGGCATTATTTGATTTTGAAGCATTTGAAGGGTGGGTTGGAATAGAGGTTATTTGGTAGGTAATTTAGAGTGACTGTATAAATAATTTTAAAGAGCGATTCTTATTTTTGTTGTTTTAAATTAATTGGTTATGATGATTAAGTGATTTTTTATATGAGGTTTCAATGATAGGTGTGATTGAAGTCACACCGTCTAAATTACAAAATATGTACTATAATAGGCAGCTAAATAATTTATTTTGACTTTCATTATTAAAATGATAGTTGTAGTATTTTGCTGAGAGACTTTTAGAACTTAAAGGTTTTTCAGCAGAGTGCTTATAAACATTCTATTTTTAATTCGAAAAAGAATTTAGTCGACTAAAAACTTTTTAAACTTAGGTGCTACCCTTAATTAGGAGAAACAAATGGCATTATCATTAGCAGTAACGGCAACAACAAATCAAAAACTTCTTACGCAAACGATAGAAGCGATGTTTGGTGCACAGCCAGGCTTTACAATTTTAACTGATTTATCAGCAGCAGCAGATGCAAGTTCTGTTGTTGATATTAATAATTTATTAGTTGATTATGCAGATAATACTGCAACGGCAGCAAGTTTTGCAGCATCAATTGTCACTAATCTTGGTGTTACTGCAGCAAATGGTATTTCTTCTGCAGATTTAGTTGTTGCAAATGAATTTGTAATAGCACAGCTGAATAGTGCAGGTAGAGCTAACTGGGGTTCAGCAGTTGCTGATATCGCAGCGGTACTTGCTGAACTAACAGAAGATGCGATTTTTGGTGAAGTTGCTAAACAATTCAATGAATCTGTTAACGCGTCACTAGACTATTCACTTAATGAAAATAATAAGGGAATTAATGGGAATAGCGAAGCCGCAGCTACTATTATTAATTTAACAGCTGGTACTGATCGTAATGGTATTTTTAATGGTACCGCTGCTAATGATCAGTTTAATGCTTATCAACAACAAAATGACTTTGCAGGCGGCGTGTCAAACTCGCTTTCTTCTGCAGATCATTTAGACGGTGCAGCCGGAACAGATACACTTTATGCTGAGCTAACAACTGAATTTGTAGGCGTTAATGCTCTTAATATAACTGACATTCAGCCAAGAACTACAAATATCGAAGTTATAGAGCTAGAAGCTAGAGATGCTGGTGGTAACGCTGATCAAAATATCACAGTAGATGCTAAGTACATGCATGGTGTGGAAAAAATTGGCTCTAAGAACTCTGATGGTGATTTAACAATAGAGAACTTGACTACATTAGCGTCTGATGGTGTGACGATAAGAAATACAGCTGATATGACCATCACAATGGATCATACTGATAATCACAACTCAGATGATGATGCTTCAGATTTAACGGTATTATTTGATGAAGACTATTTAACTACTGGTCAATCTACTTCAGGTTCTCAATTAGTTATTCACATGTTAAATGCGGTTAACAACGTGGAAAACAGAAACCCAATTGAAGGAACAGTAGGGTTTCAATTTTTTGTGGGAACAGAATCGATAATTGTAGATCTTACAGCTATTCAAGAAAATACTCTACTTGATTACACAACAGCATATGATGAAGTCGTTGTCGCCGTCAATGCTGCTATTGTTGCAAAAGGAATAGAACTTGGTGTTGATTTTAGTGGGGTTACGGCTTCTAAAATGCCAATTGCAAATGCAGTATTCTCTATCCCCGTTGCAACTTATGCCTCTGGTGATGATGCGCGTGATTACTACCCAATTCGGGTTGTAAATACTGGACCAGAAGAGCTTGCAGAGGGTGAGTTTTCAACAGTTGCTCTTGAAAATGATACTGATCAAAACAACTCTATGAATGCTGAACCAGCAGTAACAGTAAATGTTGACTTGCAAATTGATATTGAACTTACAAAAGTTGGACGTGATGGCGAAGGTGGCGATCTTGTTATTGGTGGTAAAGACTTAGATCTTGATGGTTCAACTGATGAAGATCAAACTGATGGTATTGAGGTATTTAATATTACAGTAATGGGTGATGAAGATAAGCCTTCAAACTTAGGTGTTGTTCAGTCTACAAATGCTCAACTAAATACTGTTAATATCGTTTCAGAAGCTAGAACTGATAGCTCTTATGCTGCACTGGCTATTACAGGTAATGCTGATGCGAATGATAATGGTATTACTGGTGCTGCTGATGGTTATGACAATACAACAGCAAGTGCTCCATTTGGTGGAGACTTAACGAACCTAAATGCAGATAACTTCTTAGGTAATCTGGATATCGGTACTGAAAGTGCTGCATTAAATATTGATGACATTAATGCTGCAGGTGGTGGTGATGTTACATTAGTGCATAACACAACGGTAGATGGCTCATTTACTACAAATACAGGTGCTGGTAGTGATTTAATCAGAACTGATATCGATATGAGTGACTCTGCTATTCATACATATGCAAACACAATTAGTACAAGTTCAGGTGATGATGAAGTTAATTTAACTTTTTCAATCCAAACAGCTACAAACTTTGTAAATACTGCTCAAATTGATCAAATCAACATCAATACGGGTGCAGGTAGTGATGTTGTTACTATTGGTGCAGATGATGGTATTTATTCAACAGCAAATGTTGATTTAGGGTCTGGTAACGATGCTATATTTATCTCTAATGATGCTGCAAAAGCACAATGGGTATTTAATGCGGATGCATCTGGTGCTTCATATGTTGGTCGTGGTGATGTCGAACACAAAGTATTCGAGATGAAGCTAGCGGTTGAGATTGAAGGTCTAACGACTGAGTTTGTTGATGTAGAATATTCAGCTAGTGGATACACTACCAGTGCAACTGCAATTAATGATGCTATCAAAGCAGCAATTGCTGATGATACTGAGATAAGTCAATTATTACGCACAGATGATTTAAGAGATAATGGTCTTCAAGTTACATCTTTAGTGGATAGAGCATTAGATATTAATGACTTAAATATAGTATTCTTATCACCTAAGTATGATGGGCACAAAAATGAAGGAGCAGGTGATGATGTTGCTGTATTAGAACAAGATGATCATACGCTTTATCAAAATGACTCTGCTGATATCTTCGCTGAAAGGAATGATGTAACAGCTACTGAAATGGCTGCTGCTCACAATGCATGGTTCCCAGGATCTACAGGTGTTGATGGTGATGATATTACTGCAGATGTTAGTCTGTCTGTTGATGGTGATCCAATCTATGATAATGATACAGGTGGTAGTGAAGAAGCATTATTTAACTCTATGTTTAGAGCAGCAGATTCTGATGACGTTAACTCTTCAAGCCAATCAGGTCAGGTAGATGCTGACCCCGCTGATGATGATAATGACAATGCTGCAGATTTAACTACTGTTACAGCCGTTGACCAAAATATGGATTACAGCCTAACGATTGGTTACAATAAGCTGATTGCAGCAACTGGTGCAAACAATACTGAGATCAGTGAAGTACAAATTACAGGTGGTGCAGGAGATGATTTATTAGTTCTTAACTCAAACAATACTGCAGGCTCAGGATATGAAACTCTCGTGCTTACTGAAGGTTTCGGAACGGATACAATTCTTAACTTCCATACTGGTACAGCAGCAGCTGCAGAAGATGTGATCGATTACTCAGTATTTTTAGATACTGATGCGAGAGATAGAGCAGAGTCTGCGGATGCTCAAGAGTTAAGAGTTAATCAAAAAGTGGCTTTTGAGTTTGTTAACCTCGTTGATAATGAAAATGCTAATGCTGTTGCAGATAACGGTGCTGGTGATAATAATGAGATTACTGCAGGTGCTGGTTTAACTGGACAAATTGACCATAATACTGTAATTAACATTGAACTTTCTGATTTGTTTGATTCTTTACAAGCAGGTGGTGAGACTGTATCAAGTTATAGTGAAATTACAAATGAAATGATTGAAAGAGCTTTAAACGCTGTGATTGTTGATGGTGATTTTCAAACGGCTGATGATAATGTACTAACAGCTGTTGGTAATAACACAGAAGATGATTTAGTGGGTTCTAAAGTTGTATTTAATATTGTTTATGACAGACAAATAGAACAATCAACTGCTAATATTACTGATTATGTAATGGGTGATGACACTGATTACCATACTATGGCGGTTTACTCTGCTACTGTTGCTCATGATGGTACTTCTAATTCAGCTAATGATTTCTCATTCACATCAGTAACAAAACAAGGTGTTCTTGATTTTGGTGATATGTACTCATCACTTGAGCAATTAACAGCTGAATCAGTAGATAGTACTGCTGAGCAAGTTGCTAATGAAGAAGCTGAAGCAGATATTTATTCTGGTGATGCTAACGTTATTGTGATGAATCTCGATGCGAACATCGTTGAGAGGGGGGGAGAAGAGCCCTTTGCTTTTAATTTCGCTAGTCTAACCCCAGACCCCCAATTAGGTTTAGACCAAATACTTGACGGTCTGCGGCGCGCTTCAACAGACGAAAAAATCAAAGGTCTTTACTTAAATATTTCTGGGGTAGCGGCATCTCCTTCCACCCTTGAAGATATTAGAGACGGGATTGATGAATTTCGTGAGTCGGGAAAGTGGGTAGTAGCCTGGAGTGAGTCAATGAGTCAGGGAGGGTATTACCTTAACTCTGTAGCAGATGAAGTCTACCTTCATCCCGCGGGCGGAATGTCTCTTCTCGGACTTCGAGCTCAATCGATGTTTTTCCCAGGATTGCTCGATAAATTAGGAATTGACGTAACGGTACTTCGAGGCCCTAACAATAAATATAAATCTGCTGTAGAACCCCTTCTTCGCAAAAATTTCAGCGACGCTAATAAAGAACAATTAGAAGCTCTTTTGGGAGAGTTTTGGGAAACAATAAGCTCAGATATTGCTAAAAGCAGAAATATTCCTGTTTCTCAACTTGACGCAGTAGCAGAAAACATTTCTGTACGCCTACCTGCTGATGCAGTAGAACAAGGTTTAATAGATGCAACTCTATACGAGGACGAGTTAGATGATCTTTTAGAAAGTCGTTTAGATAGTTTAGAACTGGAAACAATATCATTTGGAGAATACACATTGTCAGAGCGTCTGTTCGGAATGGATATGACAGATGAAGCTTTTACAGATTTAATTGTGACACTTACTGATGATAATGACAACGACGATTCAGATCAAGAAGAGACTCCTTTAGGGGGTGAAATAGCTGTTGTATATGCTGTAGGTGGTATTGAGTCAGGTGATGGAGATGCGACTACTATAGGTTCTGCAACAACAGCAGCTGCTATTCGTTCTGCTCGCTTGGCACCTGATGTGAAAGCAGTGGTTCT
>ENA-ORXI01002097-ORXI01002097.1-sediment-metagenome-genome-assembly--contig:-NODE-2097-length-14863-cov-13.869674_pt1 | contig 14863 bp, 17 predicted proteins | sample MGYA00237861_ERZ511468 | MGnify/ENA primary metagenome ERZ511468 (study PRJEB26299, sample SAMN06266213) | sediment metagenome | isolation source: Hudson Canyon methane seep mesocosm | place... | reverse complement strand
CTGGTCATCGTAATGTAATGCTAACTGGCATGCAAGGGCCATAGTTTAATAATTTATTGTTGGGATGTTATGGTTGTTGAAGTTAGAGTTGAACTATTGGATGTGCTGACGATAGGAATAACATCATAGATGGTGTGTGGTTGAGCTACGCAGGAGCAGTTGTCGAACGTATCTTTCTCCGAAAGATGCGCTTCGTACCTCAGCACATCCTATAATATGGTTAATTTAGAACAGGCATGATGGTCCAATTTAGATATCAACAACTTTCTTTTATCTTGGTCTAAGATTTATCAGAGTGTCGCCCGGAATCATGCGGTAAAATATTTATGTATTAAAGATAGTAATTCCGAGCAGAGAAACCTCTAAAGAAACGATGTATTGCAAGGAAAGGCCTGACTCCGCACGATTCTAACTGATTTTTTTAAAAAATGAAGAAAACCGATAAAAAAATAGATAATCAAATATGTAAGTCATTAACCATAGTCTGTGAAATTGCAAAAGAAGAAGTTCCAGGGTTCCAATGGCTCACTCATTTGGTTAATTACAATCAATTTCCAGATAGTTTAGCGGTTATTTGTGTTTTTGATACCAAGGTTGGGCTAGAGCAAGCGCGGAAACAAAAGAAAGATCAGCTTATGGTTGGTTTAATTAAAAGTGAATTGGAACAAATAAATATTAGATTTAAAGATATTAATCGCCATGTTTCATTTGATATAGAAAAGTCTAATCCATAGGATGTGCTGAGATACGAAGCGTATCAGTTTCAAAAATCAAAAATATGTGCTGGGCAACTGAGTTTGAAGCTACTGATTGTTGTTACAATAAAATGTAATTCTTTTCATAGGAGTAAATGACATGACTCAATACATTATTACTTACCTAGGCGGAAATCAGCCATCAACCCCAGAAGAAGGTCAGCAGCATTTTGCGAAATATAAACAATGGTTATCATCATTAGGTGATTCAGTAGTGAGTCCCGCTAATCCATTCAAAAATACGCACACAGTCAATTCAGAGGGTACTGTCACCAAAGGAGGCACAACGGCAATGTCTGGTTACACGATCATTGACGTTGATTCTATGGAATTGGCACTGGATATTGCAAAAACCTGTCCGTTTCTTGATATAGGTGGTTCGCTTGAGGTGTCTGAGTTAATGCAGATGCCAGGTTAACTAAACATCTTTATCCCAATAAGGCTTTTTACCAACGCTATAAACTATCAAAAAATTAGGCTATGTCACCGTTAAGTGTGGGTTTTGTGGCTCTTAAGCCCTCTCCTGCTGGAGAGGGTTTGGGTGAGGAGAAAATAAATAGCATGTAATTCAAAATTTCTTTTTATCTCTTGATTTATAAGAGAATATTAAAGAAGAAGGGACTTGTTTTTTTCTCCTCACCCCTCCCTCTCCAGCAGGAGAGGGCTTTTAAGAGCATTTTCAACACTTAACGGTGATATAGCCTAAAATTAAGGATAAATAATGAATACGACTCTGTTTTTAGGTGGATGTCTTTGCGGTAAAGTAAAATACTCAGTGGCTACAGATATTAAAGATTTTTATTTCTGCCATTGTGAGCAATGTAGAAAAATAACAGGTTCAGCTTTTGCTGTAAATATTCTGACTCCACCTGCAACCGTTAATTGGACTTCTGGTTCTGAGTTGGTCAAACGATTTGATGATCCAGGTGAACGAATATTTACTAAAGTTTTTTGTAGCAATTGTGGTTCTGGCCTGCCATTTATAAATAAAAAAGGTGATGCTTTGGTTATTCCTGCGGGTTCATTGGATGACTCACCTGATATAAAACCCAATCATAATATTTTTTGGGCAGATAGCGCAGCGTGGTATGAAGCCGGGATGTCTGCACCAAAATGTTCTGGGTTTGCTGAATAAAAAAGGGAATATAAATGTATAAACTATACGATTTTTTACCGTCTGGTAATTGCTATAAAATTCGTTTATTACTTAATCAATTAGGTATAGCCTATAAAAGAGTCAATATTGATATTTTAAATAAACAATCGCGCACGCCAGAATTTCTTAAAATCAACCCAAATGGACGTACCCCGGTTCTATTTCATGATGGAAAATACCTGGCAGAATCGAATGCCATTTTATGGTATCTGGCTTCAAAAACTGATTTCATACCCCAAGGTGATTATGAACAAGCCGAAGTTTTACAATGGATGTTTTTTGAACAGTTCAGTCATGAACCGAACCTAGCCTCATCACGTTATTGGATCTCAATTTTAAACGCTGAAAATGACTATATAGAACAGCTTAAAGAAAAGAAAAAAGCAGGTTATGCCGCACTGGATGTGATGGAACAGCATTTAGAAAATAATCGTTTCTTTGTGGCCGATCAATACAGCATTGCCGATATTGCTTTATATGCTTATACCCATGTTGCCGAAGAAGGTAAATTTGATTTGTCTGGGTATACTCAAATCAAAGCATGGATTAAACGTATTGCGAGTCAAGAGCATTACATTTCTATTACAAAGTGTTAATGATAGATGCTGCACATGATTTGAACAATAATCTAGAATAGGTCATGATGACCTAAATAGAGTCATTAGGAATACATCATGTCCGCCACCTTAATTACTATAGCAAAAGCAAAATCCCACATTTCAGAACTTATTGCAAAGAGTCAATTTTCGCATGAACGATTTATAATCACTAAACGAGATAAACCAGTTGCAGCACTTGTTAGTCTTGATGATCTAAAAGTACTCGAACAATAAGAGAAACAAGGTTTAGCGGCAATAGCGGGGAAATGGCAAGGGTTTGATGAAGTAGCTGAAGCCATGGGTGAAATAGAAACACTACGTCAAAGTGGTGGGAAAGGACGAGATGTTTCTCTTTGATACTGACACTATTATCACGATTTCTAAGATTGTCTATGGCGCAGAAAAAGTTCATAGTCCTAAGTATCACTTAAATAATTTGGAATCCATTTTATTGCCCGCTGTAAATATTGTAGGCTTTGATACTAAAGCAGCTTATGTTTGTGGTCGAATTCGCGCAGAACTTGAGAAACGAGGAACACCGTTATATTTTAGCCGATCTAGAAATTGCATCTATTGCAATTGCCAATGATTTAACCCTAATCACTAATAATGTACGCCACTTTAAATGCATACCCTTGCTCCAATTTGAAAACTGGTTGTAAATAATACAGAAAGTTTAGGGCAGGTCTTTCGGTGTCATATATATCGGTTAATGCTAGTGATCATCATACAATATATGTCATGGAAAGACCTGCCCCTAATGAAATTTCAGAAGCTATACAATTTAATCGTCTTAAGCGTGCATTTATACATTAGGTCTATTGTTATACGAAAAACATCAAAAGCAGAAGAGAGGTGCTAGATAAAATGTAGTTTTTGGTGGAATTATATTTACATACGACGATTTTGTTGTACAATAAGTCTATTGTACGATTATATTTTGTGGGTGCATTGTGAATAAAGTATTTGGAAGAGAAAAAGTTATTGAACGTATCTGGAAATTATTGCTAGAGCACTCAATACTGTTTACTGCGGAGCGTCGCGTAGGAAAAACAACCGTACTGAACCAATTAATAGAAACTCAAAAAGAAGGCTATCGAGTCATTTTTAGTGATCTTGAGAAAATAGACTCGCCATTAGAATTTATTAATGATGTGCTCAATAAAATTGCGCCTTTTGTCAGTATAGAAGAGAGAGCTTCAGGATGGTTTTTTAAAGTATGGGAGACGTTAGAGGGTACCGAAGTGGGTGGTTTATTTAAAATACCCGATCATAAGGAAAAAGACTGGAAAGCACTTTTACAAACAGCTATAAACGCTATCTGTAGCAACACTGATGATAAGGTTGTTTTTTTATGGGATGAACTCCCCTATATGCTGCAAAAAATCAACGAACATGAAATTGCCAATGGCTCAGTTGAAAGAAGCAGTTTAAAAATCATGGATACCTTACGTGCATTAAGGCAGGAGCACAGTAATTTACGGATGGTTTTTACAGGCTCTATTGGTTTGCATCATGTGCTTAACACACTAATGAATGATACCTATGCTGCTGAATCTGTAAATGATCTGGAAAAAGTGGCATTGTTGCCATTAAATGAAAACGCGGCACAAGAGATGACTCAATTTCATTTAACTAAAGAAGGACTGATAGCCCATCCTGAAACAAATCTTGTTGAAAGCATTAGTTATCAATGTGACTGCATCCCTTTTTATATAGAAAAGCTGATTAGACGACTGACTGTCCGTGAGCAAAAGATAAGCGAAGCGTTAATTGATCAAGAAATTGCCTACATATTGACGGATGCGAATGATGATTGGGAGCTTGAGCACTTCCGTAGCCGCCTGAGTACTTATTATAAAGGTGTCATCTTCGATACAAATGAAAGAGAAATTAAAAAATCGGCAATAGCTAAAGCTATTTTAAATTATTGTGCGGTTTCAGCTGAACCGCAATCCATTGATGCCTGTTATAGAGCAGTAAAATCTAGTTACAGCATTGATGATCGGGATATGATTATCACCCTATTAAAGAACCTTGTTAAAGATCATTATTTATTACGTGATGAACAGGGGCGATATCGTTTCTGTTTTTCTTTGGTGCAACGGTGGTGGCTATTGGCGGAAGGGTTGACTGGGGCAGAGGGCAACAATCATGCATGATATGCAACATATTTCGGCTTATACGCCTAGCAATACAGACCCAGAGATATTAGAAAAAATCTTTGTACAACGACATAAACTGCTAGCAAAAACAGTGGCATGGTGTGAAGAAAGCATCTTAACCGATAAGAAAAATAATCTGTTGTTTATTGGTCCTAGAGGCAGCGGTAAAACGCATTTTATTTCTATGGTGGTCAATCGGCTGAGAAATAAGCCCGATCTACAAGAAAAAATGATTATCATTTGGCTAGGTGAAGATGATGTTATTACCAGCTTAGTTGATTTGACCCTGTTTATTATTGAGCGGCTGGTGAAAATAGATCCAGACAGCTTTAATAAAGACTGCCTAGAACAAGCTAGAGGTCAAAAAACAGAAATGGTTGCTGATATTATTTTACATAGTATCACTGAGCAAATAGGCATGCGCACCATTCTTTTGGTAAAAGAGAATATGAGTGATGTCTTTAGTGGACTTAAAGACACGGGGCAAAAAAAGCTACGTGCTTATCTACAAGAAAAAAACAATATTGCTATATTAGCTAGCTCACAGAAGCTGTTCTCGGGGGTTTCATCCAGAGATGAGGCATTCTTTGGTTTTTTTGATATTCATCATTTAAAAGTGCTAAAGACAGAAGATGCCAAGCAGTTGATTAGTAATATTGCTGCATTGAATCAAGATCAGCGATTAGTTGATTTTTTAGCAAGCCCTCAGGGCTGTTATCGAGTGCGTGCATTACATCACTTGGCTGGTGGAAATCATCGTTTATATGTTGAATTATCTGCCTTTTTAACCACCGAATCCTTAGATGATTTTGTCTCTGCATTAACAAAGCTGGCGGATAATCTGACACCTTATTTTCAAGAGCGAGTGAGGTCATTGCCTCCTCAACAAGGAAAAATTGTACAGAAACTCTGTGAATTGCAAGGCGCAACACCGGTAAAAACCATCGCAGAAGAAACCTTTATTGGTGAGCGTAGTGTTGCTAAACAATTGGGTGATTTAGCAAGAAATGGCTATGTTATTTCGCATAAACGCGGTAAACAAAGTTATTACGAAATGGCAGAACCACTAATGCGTTTGGCATTAGAAGTTAAGAATAGTCAAGGTCAGCCATTAAAATTGGTGGCGTCATTGTTACGCACCTGGTTTTCTGATGAAGAATTGCAAAAAAATGCAGAAAAATTCAATAGCCTATCATCTGACTATAGAAAAGCGGCACTATCTATTGATAAAGAGTTATTGGTTTCTATTAATAATAAAATTGCAGAACAAATAGTTTTAGGAATAGATACAAATGATTATGAAAGAATCATTGCAGCAAGCAGTGAAATTATTAATGGGCCACAAACTGATGGTGATCCTTTAATACAAAGAGTGAATGCATTATATAGTCGTGGGTACTCATATCACCATTTAGGTAAAATAGAATTAGCTCTGCAAGATTTGACGGCTATTATTACTTTGCCAGATGTACCTGTTGATCAAAAAGCAAAGGCTTTATTGAGTCGAAGTGTCACGTATGACGGGAAGGGTGAGGCTGAACTTGAGCTTCAAGATTTGACGACTATTATTACTCTGCAAGATGCGCCTGTTGAGTTAAAAGCAAAGGCATTATTGAATCGTAGTATTACTTATAATCAAAAGGGCGAAACAGAACAAGCACTACAAAGTGTAATGGCTGTTATTGATATGCCGAATGTTTCCAAGGATACGATCACAAAAGCATTATTCTATCTGCCAGAGTTATATTTCAAATTACTACAAATAGATAAAGCACAATTAGCATTGAAAACTGCTTTTGAAAAGGCAGAAAAAAGTAATGAGTATTATCCATCAAATACAGGTGGTGTACTGTTAGCCATTAATCAGCTAGGCTCCTCTTTTTGGCAAAAACAAATGACTTGGATATTGGCTTTATATGCCGATTATGATGCGTTGGATCATCTTGGTGCAGCATTAATTTATTCAATCAGTTGTTTTGTTGAAGATGAATCTTTAGCTTCATCATTTAAAAAGTGGCAACAACTGTGGCAAGAACAAGCTGAACAATATCAAGAGATGCTGTTGGCATTACAAGTGTTACAAGCCGCTGTATTGGCTGTAGAGCAGAAAAATGATAAACCGTTAATGAGCTTACCCAAAGAAGTCCGAGAATTGGTTTTGCCTTTGTTGGTTAAAGTATTACCTTAAAAAAACATAGGATGTGCTGAGGCACAAAGCGCATCATTTTAAATGGCAAGCGATGCGACTCCTACGTCGGCACATACTATAGTATAAGGCTACTGTTCGATGTGCCATATCATTAAGTCCACCAGAGAATTGGTAATAATTGTGAAAAATGGTTAATCTCAGTTAGCCAATTCTGCATTACTTACTACGCGTAATACCTCTGGTTTTTGATTTTTTGGAAAAATTAAATTTAGTTAATCCATGGCTATACACAAAAAATTAAGCAATGCAGTCAATAGGAAAACCAATGAAAATAAGAGAATCAGTAGAAAGCGATAAAAAGGCTATCAGAAAGCTTCATCTAAATGCGTTTGGTCAATCAGAGGGAGAAGTTGTCTCTCAACTGGCTAATGATCTTTTAGAGGACAAAACTGCATTGCCCATTCTTTCTCTGGTCGCAGAACAGGATAACGAGATTATTGGTAACGTTATTTTTAGTTCAGTAAACATTGAAGGTGTTGAGGGCGTTTCTGTTTATATTCTGGCTCCCTTAGCTGTTTCAAAGTTTGCGCAAAAAAAAGGCATAGGAACACTGCTGATTAATAAGGGGCTTGCAACACTAAAACAGCGTGGTGCAGAGATAGTGCTTGTCTATGGTGATCCAAATTATTACATGCGTACTGGTTTCAAGGCAGGGCACAAGCTTAAGCCACCTTATAAATTGCAATACCCTGTAGAAGCCTGGATGGCTCAGGAAATAGGTGAAGGCATCCTTTCAAAAATGCACGGTACTGTTCGATGTGCCAAGTCTTTAAGTTCACCAGAGTATTGGTAAAGATGCAAATAAGTCGATTTATCTTAAAATAACAGCCATGTAAAACAACTGTAAAAATGATTAATCGTATTTAACCAGTTGTTTTAATTTATCTATTTCAGTTAGAAACAAGTTTTCGTCATTATATACCTGGGCCAGTACACAAATGCCTTGTCCACGACTAAAGAGTTCTAGTGCTTTGTCATTTGCTTGTTCAGGCGAAAACCCAAGGTTGATAAACTGTTGCTCTAACCAGTGACGAATCAAGTCAAATAGATCCTGACTGAGTTCACGGGTAAGGGCGTTATTTTTTCCCAGTTCAGAAGCTAAAGTGCCGTTTGGACAACCATATTTGGTTAAGTCAGATTTTCCTTCTTTTAAGCTTTCGATAAAACAATTAAGTCTATCTTTTGCATCAGGGAATTGTTCATCCCAAGTTGCTAAAACATCTTTTGTTTTAGCTATTCTTCGTTGAAATACAGCCTGCAAGATATCATCTTTAGATTTAAAGTGATAAGTGATATTACCTTTGCTTAATCCCACTTCTTTGACAATATCGCTAAATGCGGTCTTATGGAATCCCTGCTGATAAAACAGCTTGTTTGCTGCTTTAATAATATTAAGTCTTGTTTGTTCGCCTTGTTTCATCAGTATAAGCCAGTTATTTTAAGTAAACAGAGGGATATTCTTTTTTAAAAAAAGAGGAGCAGTTGTTTTATATTAGTACATACGTACTATTAATGGAAGATAATTCAGTTCCACTAATAAAATTAATTTATAAGGCAGCACTAGTAGATTAGCCGGTGGCAGTAGATGTCAAAGTAAAAAGGGTGTTTGTTTTGAAGAAATATTTTTATTAAACCTTGTATAAATAGTACGTAAGTACTAATATAGTACCTACGTACTATTATTTAAGGAAATAACTATGAACAAAATCAAATCTCTTTTTATTGGCATGTTCCCGATGTTTGCCATGGGAATAAGTGGTTATGGAATTTATTACCTCGCTACTTCAGGTCTGAACTTTATCTGGTTAGGCGCTGTTTTGATAACATTACCTATTATGCTGTTTATCAGTCGTATTATGATGTTTAAAAATATGGCTAGAACAACTCCACATTTTCCTTTAATAACACTGACTGCAATCATAGGGTTAGCATTATCAATCTATGGTTATGCAGTATCAATTTTCAGTCCTTTAGGCACAGCCGAGTCAAATGTATTTAATAACATGAGTATAGTGTTGGCATGTACGGGTTTTATTTTATTTATCTTGTACAACTTTTGGTATTCATCATTGGGTCGTGAGGTCAATCAGGCTTTACGAATAGGTAAGCCATTACCCCAATTTGAAGCACTTGATATAAGAGGTAAACGTATCAATTCAACTGTTTTTGAAGGTACGCCAACGATATATCTTTTTTTTCGCGGTAACTGGTGCCCCTTATGTATGGCCCAAATTAAAGAAGTCGCGACTCAATATAAAAAACTGTCATCTTTAGGTGCAAAAGTTGTACTGTGTGCACCGCAACCAGAAAAGAATACTCAGGCTCTGGCAGATAAATTTGATGTGCCGTTTATCTTTTTAACTGATGTAGATAATCGTGCAGCGCAAGCATTAGGTATAGAAATGAAAAATGGTTTACCCGCAGGAATGAAAATGCTGGGCTACAATAAAGATACACTTCACCCAACCGTTATTATTACAGATACTACGGGGTCAATTATATACAGTGACTTAACTAATAATTATCGTATTAGGCCTGAACCTGAAGATTTTATTAAAGTGTTGAGTAAACATGCTCAACTGGCTTAGTCTTTGGTTAAATAAATTCAACATAGCAAGAAATATCAAAAGAAATAGAATCGTATTCTCTAAAATCATTAGCTAAGCAAGAGTGAAAAAAATGTAAATAATCGGAGAATACCATGAGCAGCAAAACATTCTTAATCATTGAAGCAACAGCCAACCCAGAAAACCCAGAGGCATTAAAAAGTTATTTGTCTACAGCGCCTGTTATAACAAAGAAATATGGTGGTGTGTTAGTGGTTAAATATAATGTGGAAACCGTACTAGATGAAGGGGATAAACCCGGTGTTGTTGTGGTGATGTCTTTCACAGATAGAACATCAATTGATGGTTTGTTTAATGATCCAGCGTATAAAAAGTTAATTCCTTTGCGAGATCTTGGTTTTAGCAAGATACGTTATTTTATTTGTAATGAATCAATATAAGGGGTGGTTTGATGAAAATAATTGGACTTGATCAGAGGTTCCTTAAGCTAACAATAAAAAGTTAAACCATTAATAACAACCGTCATTAAGTTTAATAAAGGGTAACAACATTATGCAACGTTTTTTCAAAAGTATTGATTTTATGGAGCAGCATTTATATGACAAAATTTTAGTCGATGAAATTGCTGCTGCTTCACATTACTCTACCTATCATTTTTGTCGTATTTTTAAGGCATTAGTGGGGGATTCTCCAAAAGAATATCTACGGAAAAGACGTTTGACGGTTGCGGCCGATAGATTATTAAAAGAACAGGTAGGCATTTTGGATTTGGCTTTAGAGTGCCAGTTTGAATCGCAGGAAGCTTTTACCCGTGCTTTTAAGAGTATGTTTCAAATAACACCTGCGCAATTTAGAAAAGCCAATGACCCTTTTCGTTTGTTATACAAGGATCAGTTTAGCCCGCATATGTTGAATTATCTGAAAAATCATTTATCGATGGATCCTGAAATAATTCATCAGCCTGCAATGAAAATGGTGGGTATTGCAAGCCAGTATGACGATGATGATTTTGACTTATGTCTATTATGGTCAGCCTTTTTACCCTATGAAGGAAAAATCCCAAATCGGACTCAAAGTAATGCATTTGGTATATATGAATCTTATCAAGAAAATGAAAGTGAAATCCGTTTTACTTATATTTGTGCCGTGGCTGTAGCAAATTTTGATCAGATTCCAGAAGGCATGACATCTCGAACTATCCCTGAACAAACTTATGCAAAGTTTACTCATAAAGGCCCAATCGCTAACCTGCATGAGACACTTAAATATATTTGGGGAAGCTGGTTACCTAAATCGAAATACGAATATGTTGAAAAACCTGATTTTGAATTGTACCCGGCAGAGTTTGATGACAGTGATCCAGAAAATGTGTTCTATCTGCATATTCCCGTTAGGAAAATTTAATGTTCAGAAAATGCAGGCTTCGTACCTGAAAATCCTATGTTGATGCATAAAAAAACATAGCAAGAAATATCAAAAAACAAATCGCTTAACCCTTTAAAATCATACTCAATAGAGTAGCTTACAGAATATAGGCACTGCTTATGAAACAACAATATGATATAGCAATTATTGGTTCTGGTATTGCAGGCTCGTGTATGGCAACTATTCTTGCCAAGCAGGGTAAAACAGTCATTGTCTTTGAAGCTAAAAATCACCCGAGATTTGCTATTGGTGAATCAATGATTCTTGAGACATCAGAAACATTGCGGGCGATGGCTCAACTTTATGAGATACCGGAACTGGCGTATTACAGTTCAGAAAACTATATGCCGTTAATAGGCACTTCGCATGGGGTGAAGCGACATTTTAGTTTTCTACATCATTCAGAAGGGAAGTACCAAAATAAAGAGGAAGCCTTTCAGGCTGTAATCCCCAATCAACCTCACGGTCATGAATTACATCTGTTTCGACAGGATTCAGATCAGTTTATGGTGGCAACAGCGATATCTTATGGTGCAAAGGTTTATCAAGACACGGTAGTGAGTGATATAGATATTACATCTAAGTCTGTTAATATTAAAAGCTCTGCGGGAGACTTTAGTGCAGACTACATTGTTGATGCGGGAGGTTTTAAATCTATTTTGGCTGAAAAGTTTCAGTTAAGAGATTTTAATCTTAAAACCCATTCGAGAACCATTTTTACGCATATGGTGGATGTTCCAGATTATCATCAGACAGGGCTTTCTCAGCAGGATTATGGCTTTCCCTTTAGTGTGGCGGAAGGCACTTTACATCATGTTTTTGAAGGCGGGTGGCTTTGGGTGATTCCTTTTAATAATCATCAGAAATCGACCAATCCACTATGCAGCGTAGGTTTACAGTTAGATACAAGGCTGTATCCAGAAGATAAAACCATCAGTGCTAAAGAAGAGTTTTGTGCTTTTGTTTCGCGATTCCCGGACTTAAAAAAACAATTCGAAAACACCAAAGCAGTGCGCAGCTGGACACGAACAGGGCGCATTCAATACAGCTCCAAACAAGTGCTAGGCGATCGGTTTGCCTTATTAGGTCATGCTGCTGGTTTTATCGATCCACTGTTTTCAAAAGGCATGTATGTGTCATTTAACAGTGTCTCAACTTTAGCGCACTTGATTTTAAAAAATGAGGGGGATTTTTCTGCAGAAACCTTTAAGCCCTATGAACAGCAAACCTTAGCATTTGTGCAGTCGCATGATCGTTTAGTGGCTAATTCCTATAAATCATTTGCTAACCACAAATTGTGGTCTGTTTATAAAGTTTTATGGCTGTTAGGTGCTTATACCGAGTTTGTGAAATTAACCAGTAGTCGGAAACGTGCGCTAACTAGAGACGATTACTATAGAGAAATTGCCTGTTTGAGTTTAACTGGTGGTGGGTTTGATGAGTACAAAAGTTTAGCTGAGCAAATCGATACATTAATTGAACAGCTTGATGTTAATAATGAACAGGCTGTTGATTATGTCGTTGCTGAAATAACTGATTTATTTTTAGCGTTAGACTGGCTACCACAAGCTTTTAGAGAGACGCTAAAAGGAAAGTCTTATTTACCCAAAAATAAGTTGAGCTGGAAGTTATTAAAACGACAGTCTGGGTTTATGGGAAGTGGAGAGTTTCGAAAACACTTCTTTAATAATAAAGAAACGCTAGGGCTGATTAAAGATTTTCTGACCGAAAAAATTAAATACTCAACAATTTCCTTAGTTAGAAAGAAAATGTAACAGAAAAACTATTCATCCTTTTCCAAGGGTAAACGACTTCAGTTTTAAAGTTATAAATTAACATGGCTATTAATAAACCTTAAGTCAAAGAGTTAGGCTATGTCACCGTTAAGTGTGGAATTTTAAAATAATCTAATTTTTCAACAACTTAAACATGTGAAAAAGTACAGAGCAGAGTTAGGTGCCTGAATGAAATAACTTGATAAATTGTAGGATGGGCAAAGGGCTCTTTCTTGCCCATCAATTAAGTGCGATGGGCACGCTACCGCTTTGCCCATCCTACATCCATTTATAGTTGTCAAAGTTATTTCGTGCGCAATCCTTAGCCAAACAAAGTTTTCAATAGTTATCAGTTATATACGACCAACTATTTAGTAGTAAGAAGTTTTTTCAAAAAAGGTAGTTAAAATGATCAATAGACAAAAAATAATCTTATCGACGATATCTTACCTGGTTATAACAATGTCAGTCGCATATCCTTGGCACATGATTTGGTTTCATGAATTGTATTTGGGAATGGGTGCATATACTCGTTCAGAACCAAGCATTCCTATGGGTATGCTTGCAATGATTACACAAGGTATGGTCATTGCGTATCTTTACCCCTTTTATTACAAAGGTGGAAGCCCGATTATCCAGGGGATCAAGTTTAGTCTTTTAATGGGAACTATTGTTTATTCTGTAATGGGATTTGCAATGGCTGCTAAAATTGACATTAACCCAATCTCAACCTTTTTATTATATAGCGTTATTTTTCAACTCTTTCAGTGTGTGTTGACGGGTGTGGCTCTAGGGCTAATATATGGCAAAGTTACTCAGTAAACATATCAAATTTAAATGAGCATAGTTTGGCTCTTAACCATTATTTAATATGGAGATCTCTTATGAATCTATCAGGAAATTGTCTTTGTGGTGCTGTTTCATACTTGTGTAAAGTTGAACCCGTGATGGCAGGAAATTGTCATTGTAATGATTGTAAAAAATCTTCTGGAAGCGGTTATTCTCCAACTTTGTTTTTTCCAGAACCCAGTGTTTCAATTTCTGGAGAGGTTAAGTTTTATGAAAGTAAAGGAAAAAGTGGAAAGCTGGTTAGCCGTGGCTTTTGTCCTAACTGTGGGTCGCAACTATTTGGAAAACCTGAAGTACTGCCAGGTTTAATTGCTATTCGAGCCGGTACTCTTGAAGATACTTCCAAATACAAACCCCAGCTGGATTTGTTTACTAGCCATGCTGTTGAATGGGATGTTATGGATGAAAGCTTACCAAAGTTTTCAGAAATGCCACCAGAAGAATAATGATTGTGGATGAAGTACTTACTACCTGAATGTGACCAAGGAGACTATTATAGTGTCAAGGCAGTTAAATCTGATTTGTATCAAAGACTAGGGTGTAAATTGGAAGCCGAAAACTTCTTCAAACGTTTGCTTTCCAAAATTGATAATAAAGCGGTGAAGGAATTTATAGCTAAATGTATTTCAGAAATTCACAGAATCTAATACAGATTAGCTATCAAAAATAAGTATTAAGTGTCCAAAAAACGATTACTCATGCGTCATAGTAATATCAGTTAAGTAGACTGACAATTCAAATAGAAAAAAACAGGAGATCTTATGTCTAAAAATAACTACCTCTGTATCATGCGAAGCCAAGCTCAAAAGTCTTCACAAAGCGAACCTCCTTCTCCTGCTCAAATGGAAGAAATGTTTGCTAAATTCAATTCATGGAAAGAAAAATTTAAGGACAATATTGTCGATATGGGTGGGAAATTGGGTGAAGGGAAAATAGTGACAACAGATGATGTAACGGATGGCCCTTTTGTAGAGGCAAAGGAGATCGTTGGTGGCTATATGGTCATCTCGGCTGACAATATGAATGAAGCGGTTGAGATTGCTCATCAAAGCCCTGGCGTTTTTCCAGGGTCAAGTGTCGAAGTTAGAGAAATCAATCAGTCTTGACGAATACAATTGACTACAGCTAAATTGATAGAGCACTTCTTTCGGCATGAATACGGTAGGCTTGTTGCCTCGTTATCGCGCCGAATAGGTGTCCAGCATCTAGAAATTGTTGAGGATTCTGTGCAGTCTGCATTAATGGCTGGATTAGAATCCTGGACAATTAAAGGTTTGCCCGATAACCCTTCTGCCTGGCTGTATAAGGTTGCTTCAAATAGGCTTATGGGCGAATTACGTCAACAGTCGGGGCGTGAACGTAT
>ENA-ORXI01002093-ORXI01002093.1-sediment-metagenome-genome-assembly--contig:-NODE-2093-length-14879-cov-3.763816_pt1 | contig 14879 bp, 10 predicted proteins | sample MGYA00237861_ERZ511468 | MGnify/ENA primary metagenome ERZ511468 (study PRJEB26299, sample SAMN06266213) | sediment metagenome | isolation source: Hudson Canyon methane seep mesocosm | place... | reverse complement strand
TTATGTCCTACTAGAGAACTTGCAGATCAAGTTGCAAAAGAACTTCGAAGACTAGCAAGATTTACTCATAATATTAAGATATTAACTTTATGTGGAGGAGTTCCTTTTGGGCCACAAGCACATTCTCTTTTTCATGGAGCACATATAATTGTAGGAACGCCAGGTCGAGTATTAAAACACTTAACTGAAGAGAATTTAAAATTTGAAGATATACATACTTTAATTTTGGATGAAGCAGACAGAATGTTAGATATGGGATTTAATGAAGATATTATGAAAATAGTTGATGAAGTTCCAAAAGAGAGACAAACATTACTCTTTTCAGCAACCTATCCAAATGAAATCACGCAATTAAGCTCAACTATTATGAAAAATCCTATTGAAGTAAGTGCTGATAGTGGTCATGATGAAGAAACTATTTCTCAACATTTTTATGAAACAACGACACACAGTAAAACGACTTCAATTGGAGCTTTAATCTCAAACTTTAGAGCACAATCAGTTGTAATTTTTTGTAATACTAAAATAATGTGTGATGATTTAGCAGATGATTTATATGACTTAGGATTTGATTGTTTAGTTTTACACTCAGACCTAGACCAAAGAGATAGAAATGAGACATTAATAATGTTCTCAAATAAATCGTATCCTATTTTAATTGCAACAGATGTAGCCGCACGTGGTTTAGATATAAAAGATATTGATTTGGTTATAAATTATGATTTATCCCTTGACCCTGAAGTTCATATTCATAGAATAGGAAGAACTGCACGAGCTGGTGCTAGTGGAGTTGCTGTTACGTTTGTAAATGATGATGAAACAGAACGATTTGAAGATTTATCTGATTATTTAGAAAAAGATATCAAATTAGAAAATATAACAAGTGTTGTTGATGACGTTGATTATAAACTTCAAAGTTCTTGGACTACACTTTTTATTAATGGTGGGAAAAAGAAAAAAGTTAGAGCTGGTGATATTTTAGGTGCATTAACAAGAAGTGTTGGACTTCAAAAAGAAGAAGTTGGAAAAATTGATATTTTAGAGCATTGTAGTTATGTCTCTGTCAAAAAAGAAGTGGCTTCAAAAGCTGCCGATGGTTTAGAAAAAGGAAAAATTGAAGGAAGATTTTTTAGAGTATTTAAAAAATAAACTAAAGAAACTTTAAATATTATATGATACAATCCCGTCACAAAAAACAAATATAAGGAAATAAATATGGCAACAGCTAGTGCAAGACATCTATTAGTAGATACTGAAGAATTATGTAATGAATTAAAAACAAAAATTGAAGCAGGTGCAGATTTTGCAGAAATTGCAAAAGAGTACTCTTCTTGTCCCTCAAAAAATGATGGTGGAAACTTAGGAACTTTTGGTGAAGGTCAAATGGTACCTGAATTTGATACTGTTGTTTTTAATGAAGCAGTAAATGTAGTACATGGACCAGTTAAAACACAATTTGGTTATCACTTATTAGAAGTAACTTCAAGACAAGACTAATTCAATTTGTAAATAGTAAGTAGTGCGATTAATCTCACACTTACTATTTCAATACTCGCTAATACGTAAACGTATCTAGTAAAATATCTTTTAAATCTTTTTTCATTACTTCAGTCATTTGTTCTTTATTAATGTAAAGAAAAAAAGGTACTGTGTTACTCATTGATTGTTTAAGCCGTTTTCTTAAAGTTGAAACTTCATCGATATGTATAATTTTTTCACCATCAAAGAGTGTAAAATCTTTTTCTATTCCTAATTTAAAAGATACAACTTGATATGCTATAAAAGTATCAATTGAATTTTTTTCATGTTTAAGTATGAAACCATCAAGTGCCCCTTGAAGTTTTTTCAAGTTTGTTTTTGTAATAAACCCAAAACTTTCTCTAAATTTATATCGTTCAACTAATGTAAAGTCTAAAATATTGTATAACTCATTTAAATTTTTCCAAATAGACTTAAAAAACTTTTTGCCAAAAAGAACTTCCTCAAAAGCATAAAGATATTTTTGATCTTCAAAACTTAGAACTTCTTTATTCTTAATATGGAAATATTCACTTTTAAATAAAGATATTAACCAGTTTTCATCAAATAAACTGATATTATCCAGTTTTTTTTCATAGTCCTTTTCATCTAGAAATTTCCATAACATAGAAATATTATTAAAAATTGTATTTTGGATTTTGTCATTGTTAAAATATTTTTTACAAAGATAAAAAATCACGTTTTCCAATAGGGCATCTTTTTTGGATATATTAAAATTATAGATAACTTTTTTATATAAGTTAAATCGCATTTCTAACATATGTTCTATATCTATTAGTGCCATATCATAAAAACCAATTTTGTACTTTTTATTCTTTTTTGTAAGAATGGTTTGTTTAGTGATTCGTAAATAATCATTAGGCCCACCAATATAACCACTAGCAACCATATCTCTATTGATATAATCTAGTCTATCCGCATCAACTGTACCATCAATTAATTTATGCAGAACTTTGAAATTAAAATTGTTGTATGTTCTTTCTTCAATAGTATAAACAACCAGTTTGTGAATAAGTTTTAAATAATCTTCTTGCTCCTCATCTTGGTCATCACACAGTTGTTTCATCTCATATTTAAACAACATATCAATAAGTTTTATCCCTAAAGCTTCATGTAGTACTAATGTTCCATCTTGAGTCATTTCTTCATAAAAGACAACAAAATCTTCTTCTTTTTGGTTTAAAGCTTCATTCTTTTTCAATAATTTGTTATAAACATTTTTAAGTGCATACTCTGTTTGATGAGAAAATGGTGAGTGACCAACATCATGTAATAACCCAGCAATTCTCACTGTTTGTAAAATGATTCTGTATGTATTGGCTTGAGTATTTGATTTTGTTGGAATCATAAATTGATATAAGGCTTTGTCATAAAAATAACTATTCCCTTTTAATGTTATGTTTAAATTCTCATCTTTTATTATCGCGTCAACTACGTACTTTAGCTCTTTTAAAAACTGATTTTGTGTATTTGATGAGGCATTTAAAAGGGCATTTTTAAACATAAAAGAACTTACATGCATTGTACCAACACTATGGATGTACCTTTTAGTTGTAATAGAAGGGAAAGAAAAATATGCTAAAGCATTTTGCGTTATAAACTGCAATCTGTTTAAAATCTTTGTTTGAAGTATTTCACTTTCTAACTTTGTATACTCAATATGATTGTAAATGGTATCATTTATTATTCTATTCTGTATTATTGGGAATTCCTTTTTCAAAAATTCGTTCAGTAAAGGTTGCAAATTTACCACGAACTGCTTTATCTAACTCAATTGCAAACATATTTAACTCAGGATGTTTAAATTTTGTTTGTTTAAGTAGTGTTGTTAAACCATTGTTGTATTTATTTAAATACATATTATCGATTTGTCTGTTTGAACCAATAACAATAGCCATACATGTTTCATCTAACCTTGATAGCAAAAGTTGCGTAGTGTTTTCACTTGAGTTTTGCCACTCATCTAGTATTACAATTGCAGAACTAAGCGTTCGACCTCTGGCTTCTCCTGGCCATAATGTCTCAATACAATACTTTGAGGTCAGCTCATCTATTTTTGATTCAATAGACTCTTTATTCTCTCTGTTTTCACTCTTTTTTAAAGATTTTTTGGCAATAAATTCTAACGTATCTTGTAATGCCATATTATATATTCTAAACTTTTCATCGTTCCCTGCTAAAAACCCAATATCAGCACCTTTATCTAAACTTTCAATAGAGTTTCGAACATAAACAATTTTATCATAGTTTCCTAAATCAATAAGTCTCATAGCACTGACTATTGACATCAATGTTTTTCCACTTCCAGCTTTTGCATCTATTACTAAAAGATTATAATTATTTGTTAAAATTGCTTTAGTAAACAGTTTTTGTTTAAGGTTGACAGGTTTTACTTGTAAGGCTTTAAAAACTTGCTCATCAAGTATTTCAATTTTTTCATTTATAATAACTGCATATGCCATATTCCCATCATCAGATTCAAAAGTGTAACTGAAGTTCTCGTTAGAGTATGCTTCATCAATTTCTTTAATACAAAGGCCTTGAAGTCTGTTAAAATGAGAAGAATCAAGATGGATACTTTTAACAAAGGTAATTAACGGTACGTCTGATCTGTCATCATGAAGGGTTTGAGCTTTAATACCTTTAAAAAGTGCAAAGGTTCTGGCATAAATATCAATGGATAAAAAGATAACTTGTTTTTGTCCTTTGTAATACTCTTGTGCCACCACTGCTACTTCAATGATTCGTTTGTCATTACTTTCAGATAAGTGTGTTTGATCCATTTCTGAGTCATATTTGTCTTTTGTAATGATATTTAAATTTATATTGTCATCATAATATTTGACAACTTTATAACCTGATTTATAGTCTACTTCTTTGATTTTCATCTTGGCTAAAAGTCTTGCAAATTCTCGTGAATAATATCCCAACTCATTTGGTAGCTTTTTTTTATCCTCCAACTCTAATAAAACGGTCTCAGGTACAACTATAATATTTGTACCATTATCGGATATTTTTGTAAGATTTTGAATATTTTGTAAGATGATATTTGTATCGATTACATAAACTTTTTCTTTCATACTAAAAGTATATCACCAACTATATTACAGAGAAGTTACATTGTATTTTTTATATTTGATTTTAATTGTTTCGATATACTCACTTATGAAAAAATTATTTACTCAAAAAGAGATTTTAATCTACGTATTTGCAATTGCTGTTCCTATTTCTTTTGCAACATGGATGTCGATGTTAAACAACTTTGTTATTGAAATGGCATCTTTTGATGGCGCAAAAATAGGAATTTTGCAAAGTTTTAGAGAAATACCTGGACTAATGGCTTTTACGGTTTTATTTGCGTTGCTTATTTTTGCACAACAAAGGCTGGCTTATCTCTCATTACTTTTACTAGGAGTTGGTACTGCACTAACTGGCTACTTTCCAAGCACAACAGGTTTATATATCACAACAGTTATTATGTCTGTTGGATTTCACTATATGGAGACATTAAACCAGTCTTTAACCCTACAATGGACTACAAAAGAAAATGCACCTTATGTTTTAGGAAGAGTGACAGCTGTTCGGGCTTTTATGGGTATGTTTGTATTTGGTTTTATTTATATTTCAATGACGTACTTTAATTTAGAATACAAAACTTTATATTTAATTGGTGGAGTAACTACGTGTATTATTGCAATTGCTGCTTGGATTTTATTTGACCATTTTAAAGAAGAGGTGATGCAAGAGAAAAAGATTGTATTGCGAAAACAGTATTGGCTTTTTTATGTGTTAACTTTTCTAGCAGGAGCAAGGCGACAAATTTTTGTGGTATTTGCTGGTTTTTTATTGGTTGAAAAGTTTGGTTTACATGTAGAAAATATGGTTTTATTACTAATTGTTAACTCCGTATTAAATATGTATATTGGACCTAAAATTGGGCACTTTGTAGCAAGATTTGGTGAAGCAATTACCTTAAAATTAGAATACTTAGGTCTTATTATTGTTTTTACTTCATATGCTTTTGTTAGTAATGTTTATTTTGCATTGGGTTTATTTGTTTTAGATCATTTACTTTTCTCAATGGCAATTGCTCTTAAAACCTATTTTCAAAAAATTGCAGACCCAAAAGATATTGCAAGTGCTTCTGCTGTTAGTTTTACTATCAACCATATAGCAGCAGTATTTTTGCCTTTTATTTTGGGTCTTTTATGGTTAAAATCCTCTTTTTGGGTTTTTATCATAGGCTCTTGTATTGCTATTTTATCTTTTGGTTTGTCTTTTTTGATTCCAAAAAACCCAAGAATGGGATATGAAACAATACTTAAAAATAAAAAAATTGAAACTATAACTGTCTCTAACGAGTAAAATATTCACATATTTTCTAATTTTTATTGTTATTTTTTTAAATTTCTTTATGAAAGTGACTTGAAAATTATAAAATTATTGTAAATAAGTCATAAAAAAATTGTATTATTAAAGTTGATTAGGATAAACTCGTTGCGATATTTTTATTAGGAACAAAAAATGAGTGAATTCAGAACTGAACACGATTTATTAGGGAACATGGAAATACCAAGTAAAGCATACTATGGTATACAAACATTAAGAGCAAAAGAAAACTTCTTTATTACAGGGGTGAGACTCTCTCAATACCCAACATTAATTATAGCGCTGGCTCAAGTTAAAAAAGCAGCAGCACTTGCAAACTTTCAAGTTGGGGAATTAGATGAGAACATAAAAGAGGGTATTTCTCAAGCTTGTGATGAAGTAATTGATGGGGAATTACATAATCACTTTATTGTTGATCCCATTCAAGGTGGAGCTGGGACTTCAACAAATATGAATATTAATGAAGTAGTTGCAAATAGAGCTTTAGAAATCATGGGACATGAAAAAGGTGAATACCAATATTGTCATCCAAATACACATGTTAATATGTCTCAATCAACAAATGATGCGTATCCAACTGCTTTTAGAATTGCTTTATATGAAAAGTTGTACTTACTTGAAGAATCAATGACAATTTTAAAAAAATCATATTTACACAAATCAAAAGAGTTTAGTCATGTAGTTAAAATGGGAAGAACACAGCTGCAAGATGCTGTTCCTATGACACTTGGACAAGAATTTAAAACATACTATACGATGATAAAAGATGATATAAAAGTATTAAGAGATGCAAGAAACTTGGTTCGTGAAATGAACCTTGGGGGTACTGCTATTGGTACTGGACTTAATGCCCATCCTGAGTATAAACAAGTTGTACGAGAACATTTACAAGATATCACAGGTCGACCATTTATAACAGCAGAAGATTTAGTAGAAGCTACTCAAAACACAGGTGCGTTTGTGCAAATCTCTGGTGTATTAAAAAGAATTGCTGTTCGAGTTTCAAAAGTATGTAATGATTTACGATTATTATCAAGTGGACCTAGAACAGGATTTAATGAAATTAATCTTCCAGCAGTACAACCTGGAAGTTCAATTATGCCAGGAAAAGTAAATCCTGTAATACCAGAAGTTGTAAATCAAGTAGCCTATCAAGTAATTGGTTCTGATGTTACTATTTCAATGGCAAGTGAAGCAGGACAATTACAACTAAATGTATTTGAGCCACTTATTGTATATAACTTGTTTCAATCAATTTCGATGTTATGTCGAGCCTTTGAGACATTGGCTTATAAATGTATTGATGGTATTACTGCAAATGAAGACAGATGTAGAGAGTTAGTTCTAAACAGTATTGGTTTAGTAACAGCACTTAATCCTGTATTGGGATATGAAAACTCAACAATGGTTGCAAAAGAAGCTTTAGAAAGTGGAAAAAGTGTGTATGAAATAGTTTTAGAAAAAGAGTTACTCACAAAAAGTGAACTTGACAACTATTTAAAACCTGAAAATATGATTGGCAACGTTTAATAAGGGCTAAAGGGGAGATGAGTGAAGAGTGTTTTCTTACTCATCACTCTGCTTATCTTACTAAAATTCTTCGTTGATCTTCTTTTCTTACATCCCCAAACTTATCCAGATAATCTAAATATGTTACCAGATATTTTCTACTCATTGGAAATTTTTCTTTAAAGTTTTTAATATCAATGTAGCCTTCATTTTTCATAATAGCCTTCATTTTTAAAACCAACTGGTTTAAAGAGTCTGTATGAATAAACACATTACTTTGAAGTCGCTGTACTTTTTTCTTAGCACACAGAGATTTTAAAATATCATCTCCCATTTTTCTGTCTAAATCTAATTCATCATAGATGTTATAAGGCGCTGTTGGCGTTAGTCCTTCTGATTCAAGACGTTCTAAAACATTAAGTTCCAGTTTTACCATGAAGTCTTCAGTTATATTTGCACTTTTGTATAAATTATTATCTTGAATTAAAAATTCTTCATGTGTTAACTCATCAAATACTAGTTTGATAAAGGCTTCACTGGCCCATTTAAGTCTGAGTTTGATGGAGTTGATTGAAAGTAGGGCATACGAATTTTTAGTGTAAATATCTTTGATGTTATTTTTGATGATATCTTTGGTGGCTATAGGGTAAATGATAAGGTCTTTTTCATCTACAAAGGCATCATCTAACTCTTTTGCATGTTTGATGGCTTCCTCGTGGCTAAGAGCGAATCTCTGAGCTGAGGAGATGAGACCCAAACCTTTTTTATGAGCTTCTAGTAAAACTGTGTAAGCATTTGCTATTTCATTTTTACTTAAAAATTCAAGCATTTTTTTCTTTTGAGGTTTTTTCATTGGATCGTTAATTGGATTTAAAATAATACCACCTGCAATAGTATCGTTCCCTTCTCTTAAAATAAGTTTTTCACCAAATATAGAAAAAATTTCACTGTTACATTTAATAGTAGCAATTCCAGAGCTAACTTTTGTATCACAATCATAAATCAAAACTTTGGCGTCAAGTTTTTGTGATCCTATAAAACAGCTGTAAACTCTGTTATGATGAACCTCTTTTCCTTTTAAAGCTTTAAAGTTTATGTCAATATTTTTGAAACCTCTTAAATATCCTTTTTTACTAATAAGACACCCTCTTTGAATATCTTTTACGTTAACCCCTTGTAAGTTAAGTGCAGCACGAGCTGATATTCCTGCATCTATAGTATTGTTTCCGTGAACTTGTATATTTTTAATCTTTGATTTTTTATTCGCATTACAAATAAAAACTTCTTCATTTAAAGCAAGAGGTTTTCCTAGAATAGTTCCCGTTACAACTGTACCAATTCCCTTAGGTGAAAAAACTCTATCCACATAATATCTAAAGAAATTTTCAACAGGTTTTGAACTAGCATCAAGTGTAAAAAGTTTATCTTTAAGTTCTTCAATACTTGGTTTATCAAAAATAGAGACTGCATGAACAAAAACAATATTAAAATTAAATTCTTCCAAAAAGATTAAAGTTTGTTTTTTTGTTTGCTCTAAAGTCTCTTCATCTACTAAGTCTTTTTTTGTAAGAGTAACTATGATATTTTTTATTCCTAAAAGATTAATAATTTCAATGTGCTCAACTGTCTGAGGCATAATACCCTCAGAAGCACTTACAATTAACATAACAGCATCAAATCCAAAAGCACCAGCAATCATATTTTTAACCAGTTTTTCATGTCCTGGAACATCAATAAATGCGATATTTCTCTGACCTCTGCTTAGATTTGAAAAAGATAAATCAATGGTGATTCCACGTTGTTGTTCTTCTTTTGTTTCATCTCCTTCATACCCATTAATAGCATGAATTAGTGCAGTTTTACCGTGGTCGATATGTCCAGCTGTTCCTATTATTAAGTTGCTCATTATTTATTACCTACTGTTTGTTTTATAATATGTTCAATTTTTTGAATGTCATTTGGATTTATGGTTCTAAAATCAAGTAAAAACTGCTCGTTTTCAATTCTTCCAACAAGGTTTTTAGCTCTTAAAAGTTTTTCTATTTTATTAGGTTTATAGTTGTTAAACTGGATACTTAAAGCAACAGTTGGAATTTTTTGATTAGGAGTAGTTCCTCCTCCTATTACCGTTTGTGTTTGAATAATTTTTGTTTCACATATATTGTCTAAATATCCTTGTAACTCTTTAGCTCTTTGTTCTAGTATTTCAATAGGAGTAAAAAGCATTTTCAAAGTAGGAATTTCATCCATATTTCCCAATAGAAGAGATTTTATATTTTCCTCTAATAAGGCAAGTGTGATTTTATCAACCCGTAACATTCTTAATAGTTGATTCTTTTTAAGTTTATCAATTAACTCTTTTTTCCCCACAATAATTCCAGCTTGTACACTTCCTAGAAGTTTGTCCCCTGAAAAACTCATTAGAGAGGGTTTATGTTCCATGTATTTTAAAATTGAAGGCTCTTTCATATCTAATCCATATGGTAAGTCAACCATATGTCCACTTCCCATATCGTAGTAATCAATTAGATTTTTATCTTGTGCAGTTTTAATGACATCTTCAAAGCCAACCTCACTTGTAAAACCCTCAATACTGTAGTTTGATTTATGAACTTTCATTAACATAGAACTGTTTTCATTGATGGCATTTTCATAATCTGCTAAATGTGTTTTGTTTGTTGTTCCAATTTCTTTTAATATGGCACCACTTTGAGCCATTACATCAGGAACTCTAAAACTTCCCCCAATTTCAACTAACTCACCACGGCTTACTATTACTTCTTTATTTTTTGCAAAGGTATTAAGAATTAAAAAAACAGCACTTGCGTTATTGTTAACAACGATGGCATCTTCACATCCCGTTAGTTGTTTTAAAACTTTAGAAATGTGAGCATATCTCTCGCCTCTTTTCCCTTTTTCTAAATCATATTCTAAATTGTTGTAGGAAGTGGCTATTGTTTTAACTTTGTCAAATACATCTGGATTAATTAGACTTCGACCTAAATTTGTATGTACAATAACACCTGTTGCGTTTATGACTTCTTGTAGTGAGGGCGTAATTAAATTTTCATATTTAATTTTCACTTCATTAATAAGCTCAGGTATATTTATAGTATCTTTTTGTTTTGACAAAATTTCATTTCTAGTATTGGTTATAACTTCTTTTGCTATTTGGCTTAAAAGGTTTTGTGAGTAGGACTCAAACTCTTTGTTTTTGATAAACTTATCAACTTGAGGTAATTCTCTTAAGGGATTCATTTTTCTCTCTTAATTTAAATTTTATACTTTATGATGTACAATTCCAACTCTTAATTGGGGGGTATGTGATCCTGGTGGACGCCACGGGCTTCAAATCCGATGGACCTATAGCTGACTATGGGTCGGGAGGTTCGATTCCTTCACCTTCTCGCCAATTTAAGACTCTTTTTTATCTATCATAAAACTTTCGTGCTATTATACTTATATTTTCTTTTAAACAGGGATATTATCAAAAAAGATATCACAAAAGACTTAAATATGGTAAAATATACTTTACCAAAAAACACTTATTTAAATAATTTCACATTTTAAAAACTCTATATTTTATATTTTTATGTAACTTTTTTAAATTATTATTACTTTGCCACAACTTTGCCACATTTTTATTTTAAAATGAACTACGTTGTGAAAGGGATAGTATGAATGAAGATTTTTTACGAAAATCAAATCTTTTATATGTTGAAGATGATGAAAATATTCGAGCTATTTTGGAAAGAAGGCTAAAACATAAAGTTCTAAATTTATATGTTGCAAAAGATGGAGCTGAGGGTTTAGAAATGTTTAAACAGTATAAACCTGATGTTGTTCTTACTGATGTAACCATGCCAAAAATGACAGGTATAGAAATGTCCAGAGAAATAAAGGCTATTGACAAAAAAATTCCTATTGTTATTATTTCAGCACATAATGATTCAAGTTTTTTACTTGAAGCAATTGAACTTGGGATTAATGGATACTTGCTAAAACCTATTGATAAAGTAAAATTGTTTGATACCTTAGAAGAAAAAATACGACCTATTTTTTTAGAAAAAGAAGTTATGGCACAAAGACAAAATATGTTATTGCAATCAAGGTTTGCACTTCTTGGAGAAATGGTTTCAATGATTGCACATCAATGGCGTCAACCTCTTAATATGATTGCCTTAACAATGTCAAATTTGAAGTTAAAATTTTCATTAAATAAGTATGAAATAGATACAGAAGAAGGTAGAAGAACACTTCCTTCAAAAATAGATGCAGATTTAAAAAAAGTAGAAGATAAAGTATATCTGCTTTCCTCAATTATTGATGATTTTGCCAACTTCTATAAGCCCAGTGATGAAATCTCAACAATACATATAAATAATACGATTCAAGAAACAATCAAAAACTTCAAAGAGACTATCGAACTTGAAAATTTAGTCATAAATGAAAACTATGAAAGTGAAAAACACATAAAAGTCTATAAAGATATTTTCATGCAAATTTGTATGAATTTATTTAATAACGCAATAGAAAATATGTTAAGCAACGAAATTAAAAATCCCACTATTAACGTCAGCTCAAAAGATTCAAAAGATGGAGTGGAAATAATAATTGAAGATAATGCAGGTGGAATTGATGAGGAGATTATGGATAAAATATTTGATCCTTATTTCTCAACAAAAGTTGGTAAAAATGGAAATGGGTTAGGGCTTTATATGTCAAAACTTGTAATTAAAGAGCATTTAGATGGTGAAATTTTTGTTGAAAATATAAATGATGGTGCCAAATTTACCATTTTACTAAGGGAAGTATTATGACTGAATTATTTAATCAAATCAGACTTTTGTACGTAGAAGATGATGAAAATATACGACCTATATTTGAGAGAGTTCTGCGACGAAAAATGAAAGAGGTATATGTTGCTTGTGATGGTCTTGAAGGATATAATATGTATTTGGAATGTAAACCTGATCTTATTTTAACAGATATCAAAATGCCCAATATGGATGGGTTGCAAATGGCAGAAAAAATAAGAGAACATGACAAGAATATTCCCATCATTATACTCTCTGCGCACTCTGAATCTGATTTTTTTATTGAAGCAATTGAAATTGGAATTTCGGGATATTTAGTAAAACCAATAGATAAAGAGAAGTTATTTATGATGTTAGAGCGAAATGTTAAGATTGCATTATTTGAAAAAAATAAAATAGAACAAGAAGAGTTATTACAAAATGTAATAGATATGCAGCCTAGCATTGTATTTTTGGAAAGCAACAATAAAAAGATGCTTTTTACCAATAAACTTTTTTTAGATTTTTTTGATTTAAAAGATGAGATATGTGACATTGATGATTGTAATATTTATGAGCATTTAAAAGAAAAAAATAGTGTTGTTATAAAAAATGTTGATGAAGATATCTTTTGGCTTGATTATATATTTGAAAATCAAAAAGAGCCCTTAGAAATTGAAATTACAAATGTACAACAAGGGAAAAAAAAGTTCTTAGTAAATAGTAAACATGTTAAAAGAAAAGGTGATGAAATAGCAATTATCACACTTATAGAGTTGTTTTAATAATGTGTAATTAAAGGCAAAAAATGATTAAAAATAATAAATTAGTAATTAATACTCTAGTCACACTTTTTGTAGGTATTGTGGCTTCTATATTTGTTTTCAATTACACATCATCAAATATAAAAAAATCAAATAACTTGGAGTTTATACATTTATTTAAACAAGAGTCAAGTTTGATACAACGTGAATTGGATTTAAATATTGAGATTTTAGCTTCCCTTGGAAATTTATTTAACTCTCAAGAAGATGTATCAAGAGAGCAGTTTAAAAAATTTGTAGAAGGATCACTTATTAAATATAAAAGTATTCAAGCCTTGGAGTGGATACCAAGAGTTCCCAATAAGCTAAGACAAGAATATGAAAAAAAAGCAACATTGGATTTAAACTTTGAATTTAAAATAAAAGCAAAATCTGCTTCAGGGGAAATGGTTCAAGCAGTCAAGAAAAATGAGTACTTTCCCGTTTATTATGCAGAACCTCTTTTTGGAAATTTAAAAGCAATGGGATTTGATTTATCTTCTAGTTCTACAAGGTTAGCTTCATTAAATCAAGCAAAAAATACGAGAAAAAGTGCAGCAACTGCAAGAATTAAACTGGTACAAGAAAAAGGGGAACAATACGGATTTTTGGTTTTTTTGCCTGTTTGGGATACAAAAGACAAAGAGGAACTAAAGGGTTTTGCATTGGGTGTATACCGTGTTGGAGATATGTTGGATACTGCTTTAAGCGAAGTTAAAAATCAAAGTGCATTATTGGATATCTGGTTGGTTGATACAACCAATGCTAATAAAGCGCAACTGTTATATAGCAATACAACGAATCAAAAAATTGTAAGAACTCCGAATTTCTCTTCCATTTTAATTGAAGGAAGAACTTGGACCTTGTATGCAAAACCAAGTGAGAATTTTATTCGAAAACACACCAATTCTTTACCTACAATATCTTTTTTAGTATCAATGACTATTGTTTTGTTAGTTGGATATATTTTTTCTTTAAAGGAACTTCGTTCAAAAGAGTTAGAAGTATTGGTTAAAGAAAAAACAAAAGATCTTGAGGCTTCTTATAAGAAAATTGAAAATTTCAACATTACCTTAAAAGATAAAGTTGAAGTAGCAGTAGAAGAGAATCAACAAAAAGACAGACTTTTGCTTGAACAATCAAAACTTGCAGCTATGGGGGAAATGATAGGGGCAATTGCACATCAATGGAGACAACCACTAAATGCACTTGCAATGAGAATCCAATTTATAGAAGATGACTTCGAAGATGAAATAATTGATAAAAAGTATATCAAGGAACACTCTGAAGAAAGTATGAAATTGGTTAATTTTATGTCCAAAACAATAGATGATTTTAGAAACTTTTTCACAATTGATAAATTGAAGGCAGATTTTAATATAAGAAAAAAAATAAATGAAACTATAAATATGTTATCTGGGCAACTAGAAAATTATAAAATTGAAATAGAAATGAATGATAAAGATTTTAAAATCTTGGGATATTCAAGTGAGTTCCAGCAAGTTATTTTAAATATTCTAAACAATGCAAAAGATGCTTTTGTTGAACAAGGAAGAGAAGATGGAAAAATAAAAATTGATATTAGTGTGGATGGTGAACGTGGTATTATTAAAATTGAAGATAATGCAGGGGGAATTCCAAGTGATGTTATAAAAAGAATTTTTGAACCTTATTATACTACAAAAGAACAAGGAAAAGGCACAGGTTTGGGACTTTACATGTCAAAAATGATTATTGAAGATAATATGAAAGGTAAAATAAGTGTGCAAAATGTGATAAAGGGTGCACTATTTACTATAGAAATAGAGCTTATAAATGGATGAATTATTAAACCAAATCACTT
>ENA-ORXI01002092-ORXI01002092.1-sediment-metagenome-genome-assembly--contig:-NODE-2092-length-14887-cov-15.943282_pt1 | contig 14887 bp, 15 predicted proteins | sample MGYA00237861_ERZ511468 | MGnify/ENA primary metagenome ERZ511468 (study PRJEB26299, sample SAMN06266213) | sediment metagenome | isolation source: Hudson Canyon methane seep mesocosm | place... | reverse complement strand
TTCAAAATATCACTGTTTTAAATGATGTAAAAAGTATCGCCATAGCCAATCCTAAAACCGCACCTTATGGAATCGCATCACTTGAAGCCATTACTAATGCTGGTTTACTTAAAAACAATCAAAGTAAGTTCATTTACGCGGAGAACATATCGCAAACTTTACAATATGTCTTCGTAGCTGCTGATGTTGGACTTATTGCCAAATCTTCTTTGTATGCACCAAAAATGAAAAAATTTAAAAATGAGAACTACTATGTAAACATTGATGAATCATTGTATACCCCAATTTTACAGGGAATTGCTGCCTTAAATGAAAAAAAGAGTACACTTTTGTTTTATGACTTTATGTCAAGTAAAAAAGCAAAAAAAATCTTAGTACAATATGGATACAGTGTTGAATGATATACAAGCAGTAGTAACTAATATACAAGGCAATCAAGAGTTAAATATCGTAGAATTTGACTTTCATGGGACCACTTTGTCTATGATGGCACTGGAACTTTCAAATAAAATAAACATTGGAAGCCAAGTCATTTTAGGGGCAAAACCTTCACATGTTACCATTGCAAAAGACATCAATCTTGAAATTTCTTACTCCAATAAAATAGCAAGTAAAATCCTTGATATTCTTGAAGGTGAATTTTTGTGTAGTATCATCATGGGTGTCCATGGGTCTAAAATAGAAAGTTTACTTACCAAAAAGACTCTGCACAAAATGAACTTGAAAAAAAATGATGATGTTGTTACCTTGATCAAATCTTCAGAACTGTTCATCAAAGAGGTTTTAGATGTTTGATTTAGACTTCGAACCCTTTTTTATCTCTTTTAAACTGGCTTTTTATACCACCAGTATTTTATTTGTATTGTGTGTTCCTTTGGCTTGGTATCTGGCACGCACTAAATCAAAAATGAAACCAGCACTAGAAGCATTAACCGCACTTCCTATTGTACTTCCTCCTACAGTTATTGGGTTTTACATCTTATTTGCTCTGTCCATTAACTCTCCCTTGGGAATATTTTTTGAAGAAACATTTGGAATAAAACTCGTATTTAATTTCACGTCACTTGTTATTGCCTCTTGTTTTTACTCTTTGCCTTTTATGGTGCAACCCCTTCAAGCAGCCATACAAAATCTGCCTAAATCACTTATAGAAGCCTCCCATATATGTGGAAAGAATAATTTTCAGACCATATTACATGTGGTACTTCCAAACATCAAACCTGCTGTTATAATTGCAGTGGTAACTACCTTTGCTCATACCATTGGAGAGTTTGGAGTAGTTCTTATGGTGGGAGGTTCTATTCCAGGAGAGACAAAAGTAGCTTCCATTGCAATTTATGAATTTGTTGAGTTGTTGGACTATGAATCTGCTCATATTTACTCATTTATAATGATTTCGCTCTCTTTTTTAGTACTGTTTTGTGTCTATTATTTCAACCATTTGCACAGGGCCAAATATGATTAGTATTCACATCAAAAAACTCTTACATGGCTCAAATGGCCAAATGTCTTTGGACGTCAACTTGGAGATTAAACAAGGTGAGTTTATAGCTCTGACAGGAGCATCAGGCAGCGGAAAAACCACGCTTCTTCGTATCATTGCAGGTTTAGAAACCATTGAACATGGACACATAAATGTGCAAGACATATCATGGGTAAACAGCTCATCTAAAAAAAATATCGTACCTGTTCAAAAAAGAAATATCGGGTATTTGTTTCAAGATTATGCTCTTTTCCCTAACATGAGTGTACTTAAAAATTTAACTTTTGCGAAGGATGATAAAAACTTCGCTTTTTCCTTACTGGAAATGGTAGGAATGCAAGAACTCTCGGATAAAATGCCTAATAGTTTATCGGGGGGTCAAAAACAAAGAGTAGCTCTGTGTCGTGCTTTGATGAATCAGCCCAAAATTCTACTACTTGATGAACCACTCTCTGCTCTTGATTTGGGCATGAGAAAAAAGCTGCAAGAAGATATCAAGATTTTTCATGAAAAATTTAATATAACCACTATTATGGTCAGTCATGAACCCAGTGAAATATATAAACTAAGCTCAAGAGTATTACTCCTAGAACAGGGAAAAATTATCAAAGATGGAAGTGCAAAAGAGGTCTTACTTAAAACAAGTGGTAGTCAGAAGTTTTCTTTTGAGGGTGAGCTTTTGGAAATCTATCAAGCAGATATATTGAATATTGCAATTGTATCTATTGGAAGTCAGCTGGTAAAAGTAGTTCTTGATTCAAGCCAAGCACAAGAATTACAAGTGGGAGACATTGTCACTATTTCCACCAAGGCCTTTGCACCTACTATTTCAAAAAAATAGATTCTCAATTCTATACGTAACGAATAGGAAGATAAAAAGTTGCGTCAAATTCGCCACTTTCCTCACAAAAATGATTTTTCCTAAATTCTGCAAAAGAAGGATTTGTTGTGGTTTCATAGCCACTTTTTGGTAACCACTCATGGTAAGCCCACTGTACTAATCTTAACATATCTCCATAACGTCCACGCAAATCAAAGGTCGCATATAAAGCTTCTGGTATCTCAAAATGAGGTAAGTTGGTATTTATTATCTCTTCATCATTTTTTGGGACAACTACAGCTATATACAAACATTCTTCATGGGGAGTTATGACTGGATTATCATGATATATACCGATTTCTTTATACTCTTTAATATTATTGGTATATATCCATGCTGTCATTTTTTGCCAAACTTCTCGAATCTCATCTCCGTTATAGCCTTTTTGTCTTATATAATACGCTTTTTGAGATTGTGTTTTGACTACTTTTACTTGGATATTTGGAAACTCTTCAAGGGAGAAAAGTTTTAATTTTGAATTTTTTAATATCTCATTAGAGTATTCTTTATATCCCCCTTTTTTCCATTTCGTTGGTGTTTGATTAAATCTTATTTTAAAAGCTCTTATAAATGAGGTTTGAGAACTATATCCACACATATTAGCAATTTCAGTTATGGTTGAAGTCTTATTTGTAATTAGAAGGTTAGATGCCTTTTGCAATCTTATGGACTTTATTGTTGCATAAATATTCGCACCCATTTGCTCTTTAAATATTTTATGAAAATGAAATTTACTGATATTAAAACTAAGGGAGAGTTCATCAATATTGATGTCTGTATCTATATACTTATATATATAATTCATGGCATCATTTGATATTTGTCTGTGTAAATTGTTTGTTGTTTTTTTATGCATATTTATCCCTAAAAAAAATCCACTTTATATTTCAACAATAATTGTATCCAAAATTAACAATAATAGATAACTTCTTACTCATTTATAGTGAAGTATTAAAAAAAATTTAGTGTTAAACTTCTTCACACATTTATGAAGGATTACCGATGCAAGAATTTTATACAATAGCTATGGTTTTATCAATTGCAACATTTACCATGTCAACAGTTATGTCCCCAGGGCCAAATAATATTATGCTTTTATCTTCAGGGCTTACCTTTGGATACAAAAAAACAATACCACTTATGTTCGGTATTATATTAGGATTTCCACTGATGGTTCTTGTCATTGGTTTAGGTTTAGGTGCTTTATTTGAAAAGTTTCCATTGGTCTTAAAGGTTTTAAAAATCGTTGGAATTTTATATTTATTTTGGATGGCTTATAAAATTGCAAGAAACACTAGTTCTTACGAAATAGATGAAAACAATCAAAATAAATCTTTCACATTTATTCAGAGTGCATTGTTTCAATGGGTCAATCCAAAAGCTTGGATTATGGCAATAACATCTATTTCTGTTTTTGTTAGTTCCAACGAAAACAGTATGTTTCAAGTGATTATAATTGCATTTATTTATTGTTTGTCTTTATGTATCTCATCAAATACTTGGGCATTTGGAGGAATACTTTTGAAGAAATTCATCAGAAATGCCAAATCAGTACAAAAAATAAACATCGTGATGGCACTTCTTCTAGTAGCATCAGTGTTACCTATGCTTTTTGAATAAGAGGAGCTTTTCCTTTTATTCATTTCTTTTTTAGATAATAAATGAAGTAAAATTAACAAAAATAGATAATTTTTTGAACATTAATAGTGAAGAGTAAAATTTATAATAGTGTTAAACTCTTGCATCTTAAAAAAAAGAGAAAAGATGCAAGAGTTTTATACCATCGCAATGATTTTATCCATTGCCACATTTACTTTATCCACTTCAATATCCCCAGGACCAAACAATATTATGCTTTTGTCTTCTGGACTTACTTTTGGATATAAAAAAACCATCCCCCATATGACAGGTGTATTTTTTGGCTTTCCATTAATGGTTCTTATTGTAGGCCTTGGAATGGGCGCTTTATTTGAAAAATTTCCCTTAGTATTGTCGGTGTTGAAGTTTGTAGGAATTTTATATCTTTTTTGGATGGCATATAAAATAGCAAACAATACCAGTTCTTATGATGTTGAAGAAAACAGCGAGAGTAAACCTTTTTCTTTCATGCAAGCTGCGATGTTTCAATGGGTTAATCCAAAAGCTTGGATTATGGCCATAACATCCATATCAGTTTTTGTAACCTCAAATGAACATGGTCTCAGCCAAATCATTATTATTTCAATCATCTATTTTTTATCAGGATGTGTATCGTGTAATACATGGGCTTTTGGAGGAACTATTTTAAAAAAGTTCATCAAAAGTGAAAAGTCTGTACAAAGACTGAATATCCTCATGGCGATATTATTGGTAGCTTCGGTATTACCCATCATTTTTGAATAAAAGGATTTTCCTTTTATTCATACCTACTATTATTATTTCAATTTATATTACTAAATAAGCCAAAAATACGTATCTTGCTGCTTTTGCAAACACTACAATCACTACAAAACGTTTAAAATCATATTTTAAAATTCCAGCCATAAAAGTCAAAGGATCTCCAATAAGTGGCATCCAAGACAATAAAAGTGTGTATCCCCCATACTTATCAAAAAAAATTTTGTATTTTTGTATTTGCTCTTTTTTCAGATACTTTTTCTCTTCTAAGTAGGCCTCTCCCTTTAATCCCAAGTAATAATTTATCACTGAACCCAAGGAGTTTCCCACAATGGCAACGGTTAGAAGTAAGTATAAAGAGTAACCTTCAGTGATGTCATAAACCAATAAAGCTTCACTTCCCAAAGGGAAAAGTGTTGCAGAAATGAGTGCTGTAAAAAAAAGTGTTATATATACCATGGAAATATTATATCAAATATGATACAATACCGCCTTTAATGTAGAGAGGTGTCTGAGAGGCCGAAGGTGCTTCGTTGGAAGCGAAGTTTAGTGAAAACTAACGAGGGTTCGAATCCCTTCCTCTCTGCCATTAAATATTCAAAATTCATTTTCTTCAATACCCACAATATTTTAATCAGACAAAACTCTTAAATTTGATGATAGGCAAAAGTATAAATGTCTATTTATTAAAGAAATCACAAATAAATTTAATATTTTATTTTATTATTTTTTTCTCCAAAGTAGCTAAGCTGGGAACTAAAAACATTACTATTTACATATATTTCAACAAATCCCATTTGGCCCTTTTATGACACAATTTTTAATTTTTACATCACCTTTTTACCACATCTTTTTTGTACAATTTCTACAGTATTTATCAGAAATATATAACCGACATACCTACTTTGATAATTAAGGAGGATTATATGCACAGAAAAAAGAATATTCAAAATTTTAACTCTTGTGAAACAACAACGATTAATGATTATTTGATAAAGTTCAATCACTCCTATTCAAAGTCAACCCCTACTTTGCTTGATGAAACAATGGATTTTTTAAACAGTATCAATGTGAAGTATCGTATTGATGAGAATTTTAATATTGTAATTGAGAGATAGGCATTTTTGTATATTAAGCTTTTATATACTTCATCTTTGATGACTCTACAATCTCTTTAACCACTTCCAGTTCTTCAACGCTATCTTTGTCCATTAAAAACTCTAGTGCATCACTGCTGTACATCACAAACATGGAGATGCTCTCTTCAAGGGTATAATTTAAATAGTAGTTGTTTTTAGTATTGTAGGTATCTTTTATGCTATTTTCTATTTCTGTTTTATCTTTTTTAGAAATAAGTAACCACACATCAGAATTACAATCGTTAATAGATTTGAAGAAAAGTTCAGAGATCTCATCATTTGTGAGCATTTTGATATCTGTAATTTCCCTGATTGTTTTATCTATATAGTATAACTTGTATTGGGCATCTAAAAAATTTTGCAATATTTCCAAAAAAATATTTACCGTTTCCATGCTTTTCTTGTCTTTAAACAGTTCATCAAATTTTAGTCTGGGTAAAAATCTCTCTTCATAATCAATCATATAAAAGGTGGTATTTTCTCTCGTATTTTTCGAAATATTTGATTTTTTAATCAGTATATAGATTACTGCAAAAAGTATTATTAACAATACGGGTGTATTCATATCCATTTTCTGTTCTCCAAGGAAAGTTTTGTCGTAACTGTTCGTTTAATCAAGAATAGTAAGTACTACATTAATTGAGCTAAGAAGTTTTTTGTCATTTGGTTCAAGTCTAGCAACAACTCTGATACCACTAAGTAGTGTATATATCAAAGAAGAAATAGCTTGAGTATCTATATCTTTAGATATCTCACCTTTTTCTTGCCCATCTTTTAAAAACTCGGTAAACATTTTTTCTAGTGAATCTTTGTTTTGTAAAAGAACTTCGTTGATTTCTGCATCACAGGGATTTAACTCTGTTGTTGTGTTTACAACAAAACAGCCCTTTTTATCTCTATCTTGTACAGAATCTGCAATAAATACTTCAAAAAGCTTTTTGAGACCCGCTTTAACATTTTTTTCATTTTTAAGAAACTTCAGTGTGGCATCTTGATTGATAGAGCAGTACAAAGCCAGTGATTTATCAAAGAGGTTTTTTTTACCACCAAAAGTATCATACATACTTCCTCTGTTAATCCCTAGGTGATTCACCATGTCTTGTATCGAAGTGGCATGGTAACCTTTTTTCCAGAAAAGTTCCATGGATTTTTGTAATATTTCTTCTTCGTTAAAAAGTTTAACTCTTGGCATTTGTAGTCCTACTTATAATTCTTCTGGACTAATTATACCTAATACCAAATAAAACAAGAAGTTAGTACTTATTATTTTATTTGGTATATAATAATTAGTCCTATAAATTATTATGTTAATAATGGGTTTACGTTCATTCCACCATCTATATTTAGTTCTGATCCTGTTATAAATGAAGCCTCATCTGAAGCTAAAAATGCAACTAAGTTAGCAATATCATCTGGGTTTCCAAAACGTTTAAGAGGAATTCGCTCTTGCATTGCTGAAGCTAGACCGTTTAATTGGTCTTCTGACATTCCCGTTTTTCCAAAGATAGCAGTTGCAACTGGTCCTGGGTTTACTGAGTTAATTCTTATTTTTCGAGGTGCCAGTTCAGTGGCTGCTGTTCTTGTATATGAATTAAGTGCTGCTTTTGATGCTGCATAAACTGCTGTATTTGCCATACCAGTGTAGGCATTAATTGATGATAAGTTAATAATAGACGCAGCCTCATTTAAAATAGGTAAGAATTTCTCTGTTGTAAAAAGCGCCCCTTTAAAGTTAATCCCCATTTGGTGATCAAATATTTCTTCAGCGATACTTCCAACAGGAGTTGGGGTAAAGATACCTGCGTTTACAAATAATACGTCTACATTTCCAAAGTCATTTTTTACTCGCTCAACTAGTCTATCAGTTGCAGCTAAATCACTCACATCAGAAACGATTCCTGTAACACCCAACTCACGTGCAGCTGTTTCAACCCTCTGCTCATCTCGACCTGTGATGATAACTGTTGCTCCATCTTCCAGTAACTTTTGTGCTGTTGCATACCCAATTCCACTGTTTCCACCTGTAACTACTGCTACTTTTCCATTAAATTTACTCATTTTCAATCCTTTAAATTGTTTTATTGGAACGTTTGTTCCAGAATGAAATCATAGCATAAAAAAACGTTCGTTCCAAATAGATTTTTATTTTATTTTGAAATAAAGAAAATTTTTATTGAATATTTTAGATTAGAAGTCTGTATCTTGGGCAGAAGTAAGATTTAAATTAAATATTGAAATTTGTAAAAAAAGAAGGAACAAAAATATATTTTATTTTATTTTTATCTATTTTTATTGAATAAAGTGAAAACTATGGGATGTTTTATATTAGTTATTGAGGTAATAAGTATTTTCTCGCTACTGTCTTGAAAAGAAAGTAGCAAGGCTTTAGTATGTAGAGAGATATCTTTTATTAGACAGAAATTCTAATCAACAATCATAAACTCTTTTTTCATATTTACCAATAAGGTTAACATCTGTCTGTTTTTAATCTTAGCTTCATTTTCTTCACTTTCCAGTTTTAACACATTTTTATGAAATCGTTTGAAAAAATCTAAAGTTGCTTTTTGCTTCTCATGTAAGTTATTCACATATCCATTTAAGCTGAGTAGATAATACGTTAGTTCTTTGTTTCCAAAGAAGACCGCATAATTAATTGGCATGATTCCCAACTTATCAGGGATATTAAGTAAGTCTTTTTTGATACCAATTATGAACCGTACTTTATCAATATCATTTGCCCATATGGCATTGTGCAAAAGAGTTCGACCTTTTTTATCTGTCACATTGATAGATGCGCCTACACCTATAATGTTTTTTGACATAGAGAGCGGTTCTTTTAACATAGTGTTGTGCAAGAGGGTTGCACCTTGATCATCTCTTTTACTCAAGTCTATTCCAAATTTCACAATATTTTTGATAATCTTTTTGACCACATTTTCATCAACCTCATTCTTCTTTACAAAGTCAATGTAATATTCCAATATGTTTTTACCCTCACTATTGGTTTGATTGATATTAGCACCTGCTTTAAATAAGAGCTCTGCATTGTAGTTATTTTCACTAAAGACTTGTATAAAAAAGAAAGGGTTTCCTTGTGAGTCCATGGCATCAAAATCCACCAGTTTACCTGATACAATAAGCTCAAAAGTAGTTCGGATGAAATCATCTTCATTGAACTTGTCAAGGTCTATATTTTCATCTTCTTCTGTGAGTTCCTGATTTGTTTCTTTTTTTAGATTTTTCTTATTGATGTATAAAAGAATATATACAATCTTCTCGAAAATACAAACACCCGTAGGGTCTTTGATATTTGGGTTGGCCTCATGTTCAAGTAATAACTTGACCATTTCTAAGTACTCATTGGTCCCTTTTAAAATACTAAAAGACAGAGGTGTTTCTTGATTGGTATTAGCAATATTGACATCTGCATCATTTTCCAATAGTAACATCGCCGTTTCCAAATCATTTTTTTCTATGGCTAAAAAAAGAGCATTATCCCCTTCTTTATTTTTTTCATTAATATCAACGCCACTTTTAATAAACTTAGAGATAAGGTCACTCAAAAAGCTCTTTTGATTGTACGAAGCAAGGGGTTTGTTTAAAGTATTTAAAAAGCCCAATAAAAGGTTGTTTCCTTTTTGGTCTTTTTGAGTCAAACTGTTTTTTGACTGTAAAGCCATGTCAATAAGTGATGTAAGCTGTTTGATATCTTGCACACTCGTTGATTTCTCGACTCTCTCAGAGAGATAAAATATAATATTTTTTTCATTAATATCAGCAATTGCAGGGGAAACCCCTTTGTTTAAAAGAAACTCTATGAGATTTAAATCTCCATCTTTAACAAAATGCAAGAGAGAATTTCTTTCATTATCTTGAACATCAAGAGGAGCTTCTTCATTGTCAAAGACCAAATTCATGGTATCTTTATCTCCACTTGAAATGGCATCAAAGAGAATATTTCTTCCATAAGAATCATCAGAAAAAGGTTTTTTAACTTTTCGGATAACTCGGTTATAAAGAGCGATGTCTCCATTGATAACAATATCTTGCAGAACCATTCGCCCTTGAGAGTTTTTAAAAGAAAAATCCACATTGTTTTCTTCTAAAATATGATAGAGTTTATTGGCAATGGGAGAGTGAATAAAGTAAAAAAATGCAGGTAAATGATGTTCATCTTCGGTATAAGGGTTGGCGTGGTTTTGAAGTAACCACTGAACTGAGGCAAGGCTATTTCCCTTAATAAACTTATGTAAATAAGTGAGTTTCTTCTCTTTGTCCAAAAACCCGTTTATCTTAATATCTCCACCCGCCAAGATTTTATTGAGTTTTTTGATATCCAGTTTTTGCTTTTCAAGCTCACTTACCAGTGTTGCATCATCGTAGGTTGTTTTAAACTTACTTAACATTTTACCCCTTCATCATTGAAGTAACTAGTATACAATGAGTAATATAAAACATGAATAACGTGTTGGGTATTTTGACTAAATATCTTTTTGTTTTTTTGAATTTATCATATAAACATCCACTTTTTCACTAAAAGGCAAAACAAGCATCCCCCATATCCTATTGGTTTTTTTAGGATTTCGTATATTTTTTAGTCCTATGGTCATTTTTAGTTGTCCTTTACGAACCTCATTTTTGTAAGTTCCAAAGATTTTATCCCACCAAGTCAGATTAAATCCAAAATTACTGTTGGTTTCATCTTCTTCAATGCTATGATGAACTCTGTGCATATCGGGTGTAACTATTATGTATCGTAAAACTTTATCCAAAGTTTTAGGTAAACCAACATTACCATGGTTGAACATCGCTGATACATTAAGAATTATTTCAAAAAGTATCACAGCAAATATACTGGGTCCAAGAAGTACAATGGCAGTGAGTTTTATAAACATAGACAGAATAATCTCAAGGGTATGAAATCGTGCCCCTGTGGTTACATCATAGTCAAGGTCGGCATGATGCACACGGTGTAGTCTCCACAACAATGGAACTGCGTGTACCATTACATGTTGGAGATAAATAATTAAGTCCATGATGATGACAAATAAAACGACACTTATAAAAGGTGAGACTTCATAAATATTAAACAGACCCCAATTATTCTCAAGAGCAAGTGCTGCTGTTGCAGTTGACGTTATAGGAAGTAGTATTTTTAATACAAAAGAGTTAAAAAATATCAAGCCAAGATTGTTTATCCATCTTGATAATTTGGACACAGTGGCCTCTCTTCTTGGCTTTTTCAACTCCCATAAACCCATAATAATTAGTACCCCAAGAAAAAAACCAATTCGTACTTGGGCTTCATTTTCTACAATAAAGTGAGAGATATTCATGCAAAACCTTTTAAATAAAGTATTCAATTATACTTGATATTATGGCCAAGAAACATTCAAGAGCAAATAAAGTGTTCTGTTTATTAATATATGTTATATTTGCATTAAAATAAAAGGATTTTTTATGGAAGAGAATTGGCCAATATTCCTTGGAGCTGCATTAGCTTTCCTGGCATGGTACCTAATGGGCTTTCGAGACAAGAGTGATAAGTAATGTTTTGTATTGTTAATCATTGGTTAACTCTTTATTCACCAAGTATTAATCATGAGCTATTATAATTACTACATCGAATAAGTTGCATTGCGAATTTGGCGACTTAATCCCTTAGTAGTTTCCGCGAACAAACTACACTCCTCGTTCGAAATTTTAAAATGAAATCAAAAATAGCATCTTTGTTAAGGTGCTTTTTTTTAGTCTAATTTTTTTTTAAATAGGTACTTTATCGTATCATAATGTAACATGACCTACAAATTCTACAATGACACTAATCCTTATAAAGTCCTATTCTATAGCTACTTTACGTCTAAATCCATCTGTTTATATAAATAAATTCATAATGTAAACTTAGATACAATTGTGCAAATTACATGAGGATAAACAATGAGTACAATTACAGAAAATGATATTAGACAAAGTGTTGCAGATGCAATTCAATATATTTCTTACTACCATCCAGAGGATTTTGTTAAAGGAATGGTTGAAGCATATGAAAAAGAAGAATCTGAAGCTGCAAAAAATGCTATTGGTCAGATTTTAATTAATTCTAAAATGTGTGCGATGGGTCATAGACCTCTTTGCCAAGATACTGGTTCTGTAAATGTATTTGTAAAAGTGGGTTTAAATGCTAAATTAGACCTATCTAGTGAGCTTGAAGACATCATCAATGAAGGTGTTGCATTAGGATATAAAGACCCTAAAAATACTTTAAGATACTCAATTGTTTCTGATCCTGCAGGAAAGAGAACAAATACAAAAAACAATACTCCAGCTGTAATTCATATGAGCGTAAACAACGGCGATACTATTGATATTACCGTTGCGGCAAAAGGTGGAGGAAGTGAAAACAAATCTAAATTTGCTGTATTAAATCCAAGTGATTCGATTTATGACTGGGTTATGGAAAATGCTAGAAATATGGGTGCTGGATGGTGTCCTCCTGGAATTATAGGTATTGGTATTGGTGGAAATCCAGAAAAATCAATGCTTCTTGCAAAAGAATCTCTAATGGGTCATGTTGATATTCATGATTTAAAGGCACGTGGTCCACAAAATGCCCTTGAAGAGTTAAGATTAAGACTTTACGAAGATATCAATAAAATCGGTATTGGAGCACAAGGTCTTGGTGGATTAACTACGGTACTTGATGTTAAAATCTTAGACTACCCATGTCATGCGGCATCACTTCCCGTTGCAATGATTCCAAATTGCGCTGCAACACGACATATCCACTTTGAATTAGAAGGTAATGGACCAGCAGTATTTAACAAACCCGATTTAGATTTATGGCCAGATATCGAACTGCCTATTGATTCAATCAAAAAAGTTAACATCGAAGATTTAACAAAAGAAAACTTATCACAATTTAAATCGGGTGATACTTTATTGTTATCAGGTAAAATCTTAACTGCAAGGGACGCTGCTCACAAAAGAATTGTTGAGTACAAAAACGAAGGTAAAGCTTTACCAAATGGTGTTGATTTAAAAGACAGATTTATCTACTACGTAGGTCCTGTGGATCCTGTAGGTAATGAAGCAGTAGGACCAGCTGGACCCACAACTGCAACACGAATGGATAAATTTACACAAGATATGATGGAAATTGGAATCATGGGTATGATTGGTAAAGCTGAGAGAAAACAACCCACAATTGATTTAATCAAAAAATACAAATCAATGTATTTAATTGCAACAGGAGGTGCTGCTTATTTAATTTCTCAATCAATTAAAAAAGCAAAAATAGTTGCTTTTGAAGATATGGGAATGGAAGCTATCTACGAATTTGAAATCAAAGATATGCCTGTAACTGTGGCAGTGGACACTGAAGGTGTTTCAATTCACACAACAGGGCCTGCAAAGTTCAGAACTATCTAATTTAAACGAATTACAAAGGCAAAAGCCTTTGTAATTCATTCCCTCTTCAAAGCATGTTTTTTATCTAAATCTCACTGTTTTAAAAAATATAGTTAAATATTCATCAAATTATGTGATTTAGTCTACTTTTATGTTGATTTTAAACTTACTTTTGATACTATTCCAACTCTTTAAGAGAAGCATTGAAAACATCAAGGTGTTTTGAATGCTCTTCTTTAGACCTTTACAATTATCATTTAAGACAACGCCCCAGGATGGGAACATAGCAAGGCACCTTATTTAGTAGTGTGTTTGGGTATCTGGAGAAGGGTGCTAATAGCACCTTTTTTTTAACCTAATTTTTCAACAAATATTCATAATCATAAATCAACAACTCCTTTGTATCTTTTTAAAAAACAAAATGATTATCACTGTTTTTTATTCGCTTTTATATAATAACTTTAATCAGTTTCTCTTTTTTATTGCGCTTTTTCATCAAGCTAAAAAAATTACAAATGTTTAGGAGGATGGTCAAACACAAAAGAATTAAGGATACTTGGTAGATTTAAATAAGTATGAGGGAGATGCTAGTAAAAGAGCAAAGCGGTATATTAGAAAACTATTTCGAGTAAAAAATATACTTTTAACTCCTCATGAAATATATGAAGATGCTTCGTATTGGATTGATATTTATACTTATCAAAAATTTTAGGTCATATCAAAGAATGGGCAAACTCAACAAATCCAAAACCACCGTTACTTTGCGTAATATATTTTGGCTTATGAGTAAGGTTGTCTAATACTTTTGCAATATTAGCTACTCCTGCTGTTAGTTCAAAAGCTTCAAACATTGGTTCATCATTAGCAGAATCTCCAATAAATGCACTCATTTCTTTTTTCCCACCCTGCTTTTCAAGCCAAGCAAGTGAGGTTTTTGCCTTGTTGTAGTCACCAAACCAAGCATTAATATGAATTGAACTTGCAGTTACATTTAAGCCTTTTTCTCTTAGCCAAGTAGAAGCTTTAATAACAATATCTTTATCAATTTTTACTTCTTGATTGATATCAAATGCTACATCTGTAATACGAAAATTTTGATCTTGTGCTAATGGTATTCCAAATAATTGTTTTATTTCTTCAGCGTAACTGATAAATTCCAAATAATTTTTCTCACGTACATCCTCTGGAAGTTGATATTCTTTAATTAAATTTCCATTTTCATCTAAATATAACCAAAAAGCACCATTTTCACCAATAATACAATCTATTGGCCAGGTTCTAATAATACAATCGCACCAACCAGCGCAAGCGCCAGTTACTACTACTATTTTTTTTCCAGCTTTTCTAAGTGCACCTAGTGATATGTATGTCTCTTGGTGCATTTTACCTTCCCATGTTAAAGTATCATCAAGATCACTGAAAAGTACTTCAACATTATTATCTATTTGAATGGGTAAGTTTTGTATATTTTGGCTTTTCATGATTTCCTATTTATATTAATTTTTTTCGAATATTTACAACAATAATTTCAGCAATAATAACTACTGCAAAAATTGCCAATAATGCAATTGAAACTTGTCTCCATTGAAATAAGTTCATAGA
>ENA-ORXI01002090-ORXI01002090.1-sediment-metagenome-genome-assembly--contig:-NODE-2090-length-14890-cov-12.468102_pt1 | contig 14890 bp, 10 predicted proteins | sample MGYA00237861_ERZ511468 | MGnify/ENA primary metagenome ERZ511468 (study PRJEB26299, sample SAMN06266213) | sediment metagenome | isolation source: Hudson Canyon methane seep mesocosm | place... | reverse complement strand
AAATGTCGGGTTACGTTTTTTCACTACGTTCAAAAATCTAACCCAACCTACGCATCTAATATATAAAAGTACGAGATTCTCAATGAAAATACTTATCGTCGGTAGTGGTGGTCGTGAACATGCCCTGGCCTGGAAAGCCAAACAATCTTCAAATGTAAGCCATGTCTTTGTCGCTCCTGGTAATGCCGGCACAGCAATAGAAGACAATATTACTAATGTTAATATTGCTGTTGAAGATATTCCAGCACTGATCAAGTTTGCTCAGCAAGAAAAGATAGCATTAACTATTATTGGCCCAGAAGTGCCTTTGGTTTTGGGTATTGTTGATGCCTTTACTGAAGCGGGTTTAAAATGTTTTGGCCCCAGTGCACAAGCCGCTCAACTGGAAGGTTCTAAAACCTATTGTAAAGATTTTATGGCCCGGCATAATATCCCTACAGCCGAATACCAAACCTTTACTGAAACTCAGCCGGCTATAGACTATATCAAGTCTAAAGGCGCTCCTATCGTGGTAAAAGCCGATGGCTTAGCCGCTGGCAAGGGTGTTATCGTTGCAGAAACCGAGCAACAGGCCATTGCGGCTGTTGAAGATATGCTATCGGGCAACAGTTTTGGCGAAGCGGGTAACAGAGTCGTTATTGAAGAATTCCTGGCGGGAGAAGAAGCCAGTTTTATCGTCATTGCCGACGGTGAAAATGCTTTAGAAATGGCCACCTCACAAGACCATAAAGCGCGAGACAATGGTGATAAGGGGCCTAACACAGGGGGTATGGGAGCCTATTCACCCGCGCCTATTGTTACTCCGGAAATCCATAAAAGAGTGATGGATGAGGTGATTAATCCCACACTTAAAGGTATGCGCGATGATGGCGTGCCCTACACTGGCTTTTTATATGCGGGTTTAATGATCAGTAAAGATGGCACAATCAAAGTCCTGGAATATAACTGTCGCTTTGGTGATCCTGAAACACAACCCATTATGATGCGTTTAAAAAGTAATCTGGTTGATTTATGTTTAGCGGCTTTAGACAAAGGTCTTGCAAATACAACAACCGAATGGGATTCACGCCCCGCACTAGGTGTTGTGTTGGCCGCTGGTGGCTACCCTGATAGCTATAAAAAAGGGGATGTTATTTCAGGTTTGCCGACTAAAGAACTAAGCGACAGTAAAGTGTTTCATGCTGGAACAACTGAAAAAGACGGTCAGGTTGTGACATCAGGTGGCCGAGTTTTATGTGCTTGTGCTTTAGGTAATGATATTGCTGATGCACAAAGCAAAGCTTATGAGTTGACCGATAAAATAACTTGGAACAATGTTTTGTATCGTACAGATATTGGTTTTAAGGCTATTAATTAACAATTTCCGTAGAGACGTAGCATGCTACGTCTCTACCCCGCTATATTAAAAACCTTTCTATAGGTTAAATTAATCCTTTCAGTTTTAAGCTTTTTCGTTTTGGGCAGTTCATGTTTCCAATAATGTTGAATCTCTCCTGCCATCAACAATAAATCACCCTGTTCCAGAACAACATCAAGTATCTCTTTACTGTTCTGATGTCGAAACCGGAGCAAACGTTGCTCACCCAGGCTTAAAGATGCAATCACCGGATTCTCTCCCAACTCTTTCTCATCATCCGCATGACAGCCCATAGAATCATTACCGTTACGGTATAAATTGGCCATCACACTATTAAATTCAGCTGGGTAAAGATGCTGAATTTTCTGTTTAATCGCCCATAACTCATCGGTCCATGGCAAGGGCTTATGGTTAACGCCTGAATATTTATATTCAGCCTGCTTATCACCATACCAGCACATAAGCCTAGGGACTTTAAGCCAGCGCCCGTAGACAAAAATTTGTTCCTGTTGCCAGGCAAGTCCGCTTAATAACAGCTCAAATAGTTGCTGAGCCTCAGTTTTTTGATAAAAACCTTTAATTAAATACAGCTCACCGTCTACAGGCAGAATATTATTCAAAAATGAATTGTAGTTTGTAAATAAAAGCTACGACTGGCAATAGGCAAGTTATCTTTATAACTGTTTACAGCGGCCTCTTTGCCCTGACTATCAAAAACATTGCGTACTGAAGCAGAAAAATCAATCGTGTCAAAAAAGCGCTTACTATTCAAAGTTACATCCACTGTTTCATAATCTTTTAAACGATTATTGCTACTGCCGACTAAATTAAGCCTATGCCCTACCCAGTTAAATTGCGTTTGCACTTGCCATTGTGGTAGAAATTTCCAACTCGCAGCCAGGTAAATTTGATGTTCAGGTACATTGGCAACTCTGCGCTTGGTTTCTTCATTTCTGGCATATTGCCAGGCATAATTACCCTTAAAACTCCATTGCGGATGAAATTTCCAGTCCCATTCAAGCTCAGTTCCATAGCCTGTCTGGCCTTCGGTATTATCAACGGCTCCAATACTGCCATTTCCCTGTTTAGAGGCGATTAAATCCTCAATTACATAAAAATAAAAATTACTCACCAACCTTAAATTATTTATCGGCCTATAATCAAAAGCCAACTCAACGGTTTCTATCGTTTCTGGTTCAAGATCCGCATTACCAACAAATAATTGGCTGTTTTGCTGCTTTTGTTCTAAAAAGCTAGGCGACCTAAATGCTTGCCCATATAACAATTTAGTACTTAGCTGCTCAGAGACATTCCAAACCAGAGCAACCCTAGGATTAACGGTACTACCAAAATCGGAATAATGATCAAACCGGACACCTGCAGTTAACAGCCAGTCCTGATCAAGCTGCCATTCATCCTGCAAAGCAACAGACCAGATAGAGCGATGTGAATTTTCTAAAAAAACCAGATCAGTCCCTGTTACATCTGTTAAATCGCCATTAATAGAGGGAATAGAACCATCAATCACCCCTTTTCCAAAATTACGCTTTTCCTGGGTATGCAATTGTTCATACCTAAATCCTGTAGTGAACCTTAATAAATGCTTTTCCAGACCTTTATAAATTGAGCTTATTTCAAAACTAGCCACCTGATTTTCCAATCCTACCTGCGTAATCAAACCATCTGGAAAGAAAACTGGTGAGCCACTAGTTATACTGATATTTCCATTGCCATCAATTAAAAATGCTGAGTTATCAGGAAAGTTATGCAGTTCGGTCTCCACATTCGTAAACAAATAACTGGCATGGGCTAAAAATTCCCAGTCTTCTATAAGATCTTCAGACGAAAAGCGCAAATCAGTTAAATAATTTTCGCCATCAGCATATCCTTCATCATCTAAGGCTCCTCCTGCTCCTGCTCCTGTGCCTGCATCCAGTTTATTAAAGGCCCAAAAACCGATATCCCAATGCTTACGCTGCAAATTTAAATGTGCATTCCAGCGTTCTGACTGTGTTTGCATTTCTCCTGGTGCTAATGAGGCATTCGTTGAAAAGAATCCATCAGCTGCTGTTTGTGCATCTGATGGAATCATTCTATCGCCATCATTATTGTTATGTGCATATTGCAGAGTGGTTGCAATATCCCAGCCTAACCATTTATTACTGTGCATACCCCAAATACTTTGAGTGTCCCATGAGCCACCTCGAATACCTATTTCTGTTCCAGCAATATCCTTGGCTTTTTTGGTAATAATGTTAATGACCCCTGCAAATGCATCTGCACCATATAAAGCTGACCCAGGACCTCTAATCACTTCAATCTGCTGAATGGCCTCAATAGGCAATTCCATCCCCGTCATAGTACTGCCTTTATATGGCACGGAAAACCGGGTACCATTTAACAGCATCAATACTTGTGCATTAACCTCATTACTAATGCCTCGCATCGAATAAACGGGGTCGTTACTGACTGCTTGAATACGCACATGTAAACCCGGCACAGTTTCAAGCACCTGGTGCAATTCCGTTGCCCCCATACTATTAATTTGTTCAGCAGTAATCACGCTGGTCACTGCAGCAGACTGATACACTGGCTTTGCAGTACCTGTAGCAATAGTGACAGAAACATTTGCCAGCTCCAGCGGGGACATAGCAAAAAAATCATCCATTTCTTCAGCAACAGCAGAGAAACTCATCACAGAACTGAACAAAGTATATATAAGCTTAATTGGTATGCGACTAGCCATTTTTTCTATCATGTTAATTCATCTACTAAGCTAGTAATTAAAGTCTAATTTTAAAAAAATACTAGGTTCGACGTCAGTTGCTTGAGTTTCAACAGTTGATCCACGAAACTCTCTATGCTTACCTAACAAATTTTGCCCAACTAGCGAAAGCGCTAGCGACTCATGCACTTGCCATGCGACCCGAAGATCTACAGTCAAATATGATTTCACAGATTCTTTAGCGCCAAGTCCTTGAGTGCCTCTCACTAAATCAACATACCTCAATGTCGTATCTAATTGCCAGCTCTCAGCAACTTGCCATAATGAGCGGAGATTAAATTGATGATGCGGCGTATCACCCTCATCTTGTTCTTCTGATCCATCAGTACTTGATGCTAAAGCATGTAACTGCATTTGAATAAAAGAATAACCAGCATAGAGTCGCCAGTCTTCATTTACAAGCCAGCTTGCGGCTAATTCCAGCCCATAAGTTTCCCCATATAATTTATTATCCAATACAAGAGGAAGCACTGCGCCTATAAGCGCAGTCTGTTCAACTGATCGAAGATTATCATATTCATTATAAAACAGACTTAGATCAAGACTAAACTGCTTACCCAGAAAGCGATAGCCTAATTCATAAGCAAGTAATTCTTCAGCATCCATCTCCCGACTACCCAGAATATTCATAATCACTCCTGGTGCAGCAAAACCACGATGGATGGTACTATCTTGCTCTCCTCGACTAGGCACTCTCACTGCCCGAGAAATTGCCCCCCATAAACTGTGTTGAGCAAAAGGTTTCCACAGCAATCGGGCACTGGGCTGATATTCAAACCCGGTATAACTATTGTGTTCAATTTTTGAACCTACGGTTAAAATTAATTGTTCATCAATTAAACTAATTTCATCCTGAATAAAGGCACTGTATATTTGATCTGATCGCTGTTGAGGTGACACAGCCATTAAACTGCCTGCAGCAATTTCATCAGTAATATAACGAAACCCCAGACCCCACACAAATTCTTGCTGCCAAATACTCTGAAATCGATGCTGGAAATCTAAATCTACCGTATCTCGCCTATCTTTAATATAAAAATGTTCTCTTTCAGCGCGATCATAATAAGCTTGAAAACTTAAGTCTGAGTCATCAGCTAAATCACGGTTCCAGCGAAATAATGCATGACCACCAAAAACATCGGTGGTACTGGCGAAATTTCCAAAAGGAGCTACATTCGTGGCTGCAGAGGCCATTTCTCCTTCTTCCCCCAGATAAACCTCAGTTTGAAAAGTGAGATTATTGTCTTGCTTGAGCTCACTATCCAGCCTAAACCCTGCTCTCCCCATCCGCCAATCATCTACGCCATTTTCAGCTTCATCTTTTTCAAACCCTTTTGCATATATTCGATAGTGTGTATCTGTATTAATATCCCCACCATATCTGATATTAAGCTCACCCCTTTCTTCATTACCCGCCAAGGCACTGACTAGCAAACCAGCCGTTTCGCTGGCTTTTTTGGTACTAATATTAATCACACCGTTGACAGCATTCGCCCCCCACAAAGTGCCACCCGGACCTTTTACAACTTCAATTCTATCTATGTCTTGTAAGACTGTATCGACTGTGTCCCAATAGGCTCCGCCAAAGAAAGGGGAATAAACCGTACGCCCATCCATTAAGATAAGTAATTTATTTGAGAAAATGTCATTGAAGCCCCTAATAGACACTGCCCATTTATTTGAGTCTAATTTTGCAACCTGCACCCCAGGCACCATTCTTAAAGCATCCGCAATCGTTGTTACACCTGATCGTAGAATATCTTGCTGATTCAGTACAAAAACGGAGGAAGCTGCCAAACTTAACTTTTGCGGCTTTTTAGCCACCGAAGTAATCTGAATATCGGCTAATTGCTCTAAACTTAAGTCAAAAAAATTATCATCTAAGGTTTCGCTTTTTAAATTAAAAGCAAGGCAATACAAAAACAGAATAAAGATAACTGGAGAGATGTTTCTCCTTAAATTATCTATATTCGCTTTATCAGCCAAAGCAGTCATAAAAGCTCATCTAATGGTACGGGTTTAGCAATTCCATAGCCTTGAGCATAATCGACACCTAGCTCATTTAACAAGTCGAATATCTCTTTATTCTCTACAAACTCTGCAATGGTTTTCTTCCCCATCACATGCCCAACCTCGTTAATCGATTTCACCATGGCTAAATCTACTTTGTCATCAAGAATATCTTTAACAAATAAGCCATCAATTTTTAAATAATCAACAGGCAGGTTTTTTAAATAGGCAAAAGAGGAGAGACCACTACCAAAATCATCCAGTGAAAAAGAACAACCCATTCCTCGCAACTTCTGAATAAACTTAGTCGCACTATTTAAATTACCTATGGCTGCTGTTTCTGTGATTTCGAAACAAATCTTATGTTTTGGAATGCAATAATCGCTAAATATTTTAGTAATAAAATCAAACATAGATTCATCAGATAAGGACAGCCCTGATAAATTAACCGAGCATATGGTCAATTTGTCTAAACAATCAGGGTGCTTTGCCAGCCACTCAAATAGATGAGAAATAACCCATTTATCCAGGGCTGTTGCCAGATTATAACGTTCAGCAGCAGGCAAAAAAGCACCTGGTGGAATCGTGTTACCATTTTCGTCTATATAGCGAACTAAGGTTTCAAAATGCAAGCCTTCCTTATCGCTTGAGATGGGGACAATAAGCTGACCGTACAAAACAAAACAGTTTTCATCCAGCCCCTTTTGAATTTTTTCCACCCATTGCATTTCTCCCTGTCTTGAAGCCAGTTCCTCATCATCCGGCCTAAACACGTGAACTCGGTTTCGCCCTTTATCTTTTGCTGCATAACAGGCTGCATCGGCCTCTTTTAAAATATCAACCGCATTACCAGTAGATATATTTATTGATGTAATACCAATACTCACACCAACCGAAAAGCTTCTATCTTCCCAGGCAAATTGAAAATCTCGAACAACATTCCTTAATTGCTCACAGACTAGAAATGCATGCTCAAGAGAACAATCATTCATCAACACACCAAACTCATCTCCCCCCAGACGCGCCAATAAATCTCCCTTTCTGAGATGAGCTTTTAAAACATCACCTAATTGCTTTAACAGCTCATCCCCAGCCATATGTCCACTGGTATCATTGACGACTTTAAATTGATCCAGATCCAGATAACACAGAGCATGTTCATCATCATCATGCTTTGCTTTTTCTACTGTCATCTGAAGAATCGTATCAAATTCAGTTCGATTAACTAATCCTGTTAAGGCATCATGGCTGGCCTGATATTCAATTTTCGCAGAGAGTCTCTTGGTTTCTGTTACATCCTCACAAACCAGCAAGAAGTTATTTTGTTGATGCTCTGTGTTAATGATTCGAGCTGTTTCCCGTACCCAAATAATTCGTCCATCTCGACAAACTTTTCTGATCTCTTGTTTATGAACTTTATGTGGGGAAGCAATACACAAATCAAACAGCATTTTTGCAGCCTGCATATCATCTGGATGGATAAAGTCAAAAATTGACCGGTTTCTTAATTTTTCACTGGTTAAATCTAACTGTTTAGCACCAAACCGGTTGACAGAGACAATATCACCATTAGCACTCAGGTGAAACACCATCGTCGGGTTATCATCATAAAGAGCAAGGTAATGGTTTTTTGCAACTATCAGGGCATTATTTTGATGCTCCACTGTTTCAACCATGTTATTAAAAGCATCAACCAACTCTCCCACTTCATCATTACTTTGTCTATGCGCTCGTTGAGAAAAGTCTTGTTGCTTGCTAATATTATTCACTGTTGTTAACAGTTTTTTCAGCGGTGCGGTAATAACTCGGAGTAAAGGTGTTGTTAACAAGAAAGTAACAACAGTGGCCAACAATAACACCACAAAAAGTAATATAATAAACTGAAGTTTTTGTAAAAAGGCTTCTTCTAAGTTTGCATGTATATAAACAACCCCGAATATCTCAGCATCCAGTATTATGGTTTTGTATACATTAAGTGATGTCTGTTTAAAATTTGTTATTTGACCTGCGTATAGATCTGGACAGGCACTTCCCTGGTAAGCAGTCACTTTAAAAGAAGTAAACAGTTTTCCTTGCTTATCATAAAGGCAAGCAAATTGAACAGTTTTTACTTGTTCAAGAGAGGATAAGTTTTCTTTCGCTAAACTAGCATCATCAAACGATAAAGCTGCAGTACTTCGATTACCAATCAATTCTGCCATTGTTGACAATTCATTTTCTGCATTTTGTTTGAAAACGGTTATTTCCAGTAGCAATATAAAAAAAGCAGCAATCGCTAAGCCGGAAATACTGGAAAAAAGTAAAATTGAAATTAATTTCTTTTGTATAGAAAGGTTTTGAAGAGGCTTAATCATTAGACTCTCCCTCATAAACCTCGGCGACTTCTAATAATTTCGCGCTAATATCCAAGCCACTATTTCGTAAAACCGTTAAATTAATATGTAACTTAACTTTGCCCTGTTTTTGAAAAAAGGCAATCATTCCTCCTGATTGAGTAAAACTCTTTAGCTCCCCTACTGTTAAGGAGGGAGTTAATGAAGCAATGGTTAAAACACCCACTAAGGTTGCTGGGTTTTTTGTTAAAGATGATAAATAAACGATTTGGCAATGCCGGGTATCAGCAGTAGTTTCTAGACGAAATAAACGAATGGGTTTGTTCTTTACCTTTCTTGTTTCAATGGGATTAATAATAGAACCAAAGGGATCTTTACCCACAAGACAAATATTAAATGTCTCTGAATCATTTTCAGGCCAGCTAATAAATTTGGTGAAATTATATAGGTAAGCCGCTTTTATTTTGTATTCAAGAGGGTTTTCTTCAGCAATCGAAGGGCTAAAAAAAGAGACGCAGAATACAAAAAACAAAAGCCTAGGTAATACGCACAATTGTTTTTTATAAAAATAATTTTTATACATAATCAGAGCGTAATAAGACCTTTTTCTGCACATGTGAATTAACTTCACTGCAAGATGACAAACACAGCCTGTTTTTAAAACAAGCTTTTAGCAAACAAAAATACAACAACAGAAAATCTTCTAGCCAGACTATAAAAAAGCGAGCTTTAGTCGTTTATAACTCTAACGACTATAAGGCCACCTCAATCCGCCAAAGCATATCAACTCATTATTCTATAATAATATAGAAGACATCGAATTTATAGTATAGATCAGGGTTTAAATAAAGCTATGCTTGTGCAAAAAAAGTTTTTAGAACCCTAATCATGTATGCATGATCTTCAACCCCTGCGCTCTCTCTAATACTGTGCATAGCCCACATAGGATTCCCAACATCAACGGTTCTAATACCTAGTTTTGCAGAGCTCATGGGACCAATAGTGCTACCACAAGGAATATCTGTACGATGGGAATATTTTTGGTAAGGCACCTTACTCAATTCACACCAACGAATAAACATGGCCTCAGAAATACTTTCCGAACTATAGCGGTGGTTTGCATTCAGCTTAATAACAGGCCCTTTGTTAACAGTTACTTTATGCTCAGGCTCATAAGCGGCAGGAAAATTTGGTTGATAAGCATGCGCCATATCTGCACTGATCATAAAACTTTGAGCTAAAGCTCGCTGATAGTCTTCTTTTTCAATCCCCAGTGCAAATGCGATTCGCTGAAGAATATCGGGTAAAAAACAACCATCAGCCCCTTTCGTGCTCTCGCTACCTATTTCTTCATGATCAAAAAAAGCGGCCATTAATGTATTATCCGAATCCAGGCTTTTTTTATCCAGCAAGGCTTGCAAACCAGCATGACAGGAGGCTAAGTTATCTAATTGACTATTTGCATAGAACTGTTGCTCCGCGCCCCAGAACACACCTTTCTGGGTATCATAGACATTTAATTCCCAGGATAAAATTTGCCCCGCATCAATTCCACTCTGCGTTGCCAGTAACTCATGCAAATATTTTTCAGAAATTTGTTGTTCAACTGCTGTCGCCAAAATTAAAGCTAACTCAGTTTGCTTATGTAATTTTAAGCCCTCCTCATTAACCTTTCTATTCATATGTATAGCCAGATTAGGTAGGCGTAATAATGCCTGTTCAAAATGAACTAATTGACTAGCAATTTCACCCGTAGTCGTTTTATAACTGACTCTACCAGCCAAACTTAAATCTCTATCAGTGAAGGTAGCCAAAATAGGACCACCATAAACCTCCACCCCTAATCGTAGCAAACCATCAGCATTTTTTACTGCATGCGGCTTTATTTTTAACCCCGGGGAATCGGTATGAGCGCCTAAAATCTTATACCCTGTTTCAACTAATGACTTGCGACCTAAAACAAAGAAAATAATTGAAGAATCATCTCGAACAACATAATATCGCCCTCCTGGTTTTAAAACCCATTTTGCAGTTTCATCTAAGGCGATAAAACCAAAAGAACATAAAGCCTCCTTAATGGTTTTAACCGCATGAAAAGAACTCGGACTATGGTCAATAAACTCAAGTAAGTCTTTAAGCTGTTTTTGTGCTGTCATCATTTCTGTTTTAGCTCCAAAGAAACTGAGTTAATACAATAACGTAATCCCGTCGGTTGCGGTCCATCTTCAAATACATGGCCTAAATGAGCATCACAAGCCTTACAAGTCACTTCTACCCGAGTCATTCTCAGACTTTGATCTGTCATTTGCTTTATTTTATCTTTATCAATCACATCCCAAAAACTGGGCCAGCCCGACCCTGAGTCATATTTAACTTCAGAATCAAATAGTTGACTACCACAACAGGCACAAAGATAGATACCTTGTTGCTTGCAATCGGTATATTTACCTGTAAAAGCTCGTTCAGTGCCTTTCAATCTACACACCTCAAACTGCTCGGCTGTTAATTTTTCGCGCCATTGCTGCTCTTCATCTTGCTCATTCATCATTTCATACCTGTATTATTTGTTTTCATTTTACACTCCATACCTGTGATAACAAGGCTTAGGAGCCCCCTAAATATTATTTTCATCAATTTCGAAGCGGTATCAATAAGCTAAGAGCAGATAATTCATAACTTTTATGCATCATAAAAAGCCAGCAAAATTTTATGTTATAATGCCGCAATAATTGTTTCTAATAGAGAATAATCATGTCCGAAATGATGAGCACAGGTGTAGAGCTAATGCTAATTGGTATGACCATAGTCTTCGCCTTTTTAGCTTTGCTAATTGTAATGGTAAATATCATGACAGCTGTCATACAGCGCTACTTTCCAGAACAACCCATAAGCACTGTCAGCCCTGCATCGGCTTCAGCCAGTCATACTGATGCGGGTGTTATTGCTGCAATAAGTGCTGCTGTACACCAGTACCGCAACAAATATAAATAGTTAATATGTAGGAAACTTAAAGCAACCCACAAAGTAAGCTTTATTTAAACTGACCCAAAAAAGTCACAGGAGATAAATCATGGCAGAGGTTAAGAAACCTTTAGGCATCACAGAAGTTGTATTACGAGACGCTCACCAATCAATCTTGGCAACACGTCTACGCATTGAAGATATGCTACCTATTTGTGAAAAACTAGACCAGATAGGTTATTGGTCTATTGAATCATGGGGCGGAGCAACATTTGATTCCTGTATAAGATACCTAGGTGAAGACCCTTGGGAAAGATTACGCTTGTTAAAAGCGGCCATGCCCAATACCCCGCAACAAATGTTATTCCGTGGTCAAAACATCTTAGGCTATAGGCATTATGCTGATGACGTAGTTGATAAATTTGTCGAACGCTGTGCGATTAATGGTATGGATGTATTCCGTATCTTTGATGCCATGAACGATATGAGAAATATTGAGCAAGCTGTTAAAGCGGTACTGAATACAGATGCTCATGCTCAAGGCACAATCTCTTATACTACCAGCCCATTTCATACCATTGATAAGTGGGTGATTCAAGGTAAACAAATTGAAGATTTGGGGGCTCACTCCATTTGCATCAAAGACATGGCCGGCTTATTAAAACCTTATGATGCCTTTGAATTAGTCACAAAATTGAAACAGGCGACCGACATTCCTGTGCATATGCATTGTCATGCAACAACAGGCTTAAGTGTTCCTACGATTATTAAGGCTGCTGAAGCAGGTGTTGATAATGTTGATACTGCCATCTCGTCCTTAAGTATGACTTATGGTCACAGCCCTACTGAAACAATTGCTGCCTGTTTAGATGGCCAAGAGAGAGACACTGGACTCGAACTACATAAACTCGAAGAAATTGCGCACTATTTTAGAGATGTCAGAAAAAAATATGCTCAGTACGAAGGCAGCTTAAAAGGTGTAGATAGCAGAATCCTTACCTCTCAAGTGCCTGGTGGCATGTTAACCAACATGGAAAGCCAGCTTAAAGAGCAAGGTGCCGCCGATAAATTTGATCAAGTGTTGAAAGAAATACCTAAAGTGCGTGAAGACTTAGGCTTCTTACCGCTAGTCACACCAACCTCTCAAATTGTTGGTACACAAGCCGTATTGAACGTGATTGCTGGTGAACGCTACAAAACAATCACTAAAGAAACCGCTGGTGTATTGAAAGGTGAATACGGTGCAGCACCCGCTGCACTGAATAAAGAATTGCAAGATCGCGTATTAGACGGCGAACAGCCCATCACTTGTCGACCTGCCGATTTGCTTGAGCCTGAAATGGATAAGCTGGTTGCAGAAGTTAAAGAAAAAGCTGAAGCAGAGGGCATAACACTTGCAGAAAACATAGAAGAAGACGCCTTAATTTATGGCTTGTTTGCTCAGGTTGGCTGGAAGTTTATTGTAAACCGTAATAATCCCGATGCTTTTGAGCCTGCGCCAGACCCAGAAGCATTTGCTGCAACTCAAGCACCTACAAAAGACACCCCGACAGAAACATACTCGGTTAATGTTGATGGCAGAAGTTACAATGTGGCTGTAGGCCCAGGTGGTTCTAATATCAGCGTACAACAAATCAGCAATGCCCCAGCTACTGCAGTTTCTAGCAATGGTGAAGCAATTGAATCACCTATGGCAGGCAATATATTAAAAATTAATGTTACCCCTGGTGCACATGTTGCCCAGGGCGATGTTGTTTTGATTATGGAAGCGATGAAAATGGAAACTGAAGTACGCTCTAAAATTTCAGGAACTGTCAGTAGCCTTAATGTTAAAGAAGGTGATGCTGTTGCTGTGGGTGAAACTTTAATTACACTATAAACTTAGGGAGCTGGAAAGAAATAATTGTCCGATATTTGGGCAGGATTTTTGTTTGTATTCAGTGGGGTAGCAACAGGCGCATAGCAAGCTACGTAACTGTTGCTTCCTCATTGAAGACAGACAAAAAGACCAGCAAGATTGGATGATTATTTTTTTTCATCTCCCTTAGACAGTGAGGCTTTAGTCTCGCACACAAGCGAGGCTAAAGCCTCACTTCCTGGCTATTTTAAGTATTGCTACTTTATATAAAGATTTACCCAGCCAAACAGTTGTCAAGTCGGCTAAATAAATGCCTCTCGACAAAATTTTAAATTATTGGCTTACCTGATCGATAAGCTAACAAAAAACAAAACGCTTCTATGGAAAATCTCATATCCCTGTGGGAAAGCACTGGCCTGTATAACTTTTCTGGCCCGCAAGTATTTATGATGCTAGTAGGCTTCTTATTGCTTTTTCTTGCTATAAAAAAAGGTTTTGAACCTCTACTTCTATTACCAATTGGTTTTGGTGCTGTACTCAGTAATATCCCTATTGCGGGTATTGCCGAAGACGGTGGTATCTTACATTACTTATATTTTGGTATTAAATCAGGCATTTTCCCCTTACTCATTTTTATGGGTGTAGGTGCAATGACAGATTTTGGTCCTATGCTGGCAAACCCTAAAACACTATTTTTAGGTGCGGCAGCTCAATTTGGTATTTTCGCCACCCTATTAGGCGCCCTCGCTCTTAATATGATTCCAGGCATGGAGTTTTCTTTAAAAGATGCCGCTGCCATTGCTATTATTGGTGGAGCTGATGGACCTACGGCTATTTATGTAGCCTCTAAATTGGCACCTGAATTATTAGGTGCAATTGCGGTTGCCGCTTACTCCTATATGGCTTTGGTACCGTTAATTCAGCCACCTATTATGCGCGCACTAACGACAGAAGAAGAACGTAGCATTGAAATGCAACAACTGCGTAATGTCAGTGCGAAGGAAAAAGTCATTTTCCCATTAATGCTATTAATTCTATGTGCACTATTACTCCCATCAGCAGCCCCTCTCGTCGGTATGTTTTGTTTGGGTAACCTGATGAATGCCTGTGGTGTAGTAGAAAGATTAAGCAAAACCGCTCAAAATGAACTCATTAACATAGTGACTATATTTCTCGGTCTTGCTGTCGGCTCAAAACTAAGTGCGGAGGCTTTTCTAAAAGCTGAAACATTAGGTATTTTAGCCTTAGGTGCGATTGCATTTTGTATCGGTACAGCATGTGGCGTGATCATGGCAAAAATCATGAACAAATATAGTGACACCCCTATCAATCCTTTAATTGGTGCTGCTGGCGTTTCAGCTGTCCCGATGGCTGCTCGAGTAGCCAATAAAGTTGGATTAGAAAGCAACCCTCATAACTTCTTATTAATGCATGCGATGGGGCCTAATGTTGCGGGTGTAATTGGCTCTGCTGTGGCTGCGGGTATTTTATTAAGCCTGGTTAAATAGCAAAAGGTGGGCATTGCCCACCCTACATATTACCGTAGAGACGTAGCATGCTACGTCTCTACGCGATTGATTTAATAT
>ENA-ORXI01002085-ORXI01002085.1-sediment-metagenome-genome-assembly--contig:-NODE-2085-length-14910-cov-4.908043_pt1 | contig 14910 bp, 12 predicted proteins | sample MGYA00237861_ERZ511468 | MGnify/ENA primary metagenome ERZ511468 (study PRJEB26299, sample SAMN06266213) | sediment metagenome | isolation source: Hudson Canyon methane seep mesocosm | place... | reverse complement strand
TTCTGCTTCGTTCATATCAATCTCTGGGTCAAGTCCTAAGCGATTAAAGGCTGATATGGTTGTCCAATCCAGTTCATTATACGGATGTTCGGTACCTGCTAATGATTGAAGTTTTGCAATCATAACAATATCGACATAATCAACTTGCGTGACGTTTCGAGTAAAGTTACGACTATCTTCAGGTATGTTTTTAAGGTCTTCAGGGAAATCCCATTTCTCAAGAATTTTACGACCAATCATAGGTTGCAGTTCATCAATGATGTTATCAAGCATGATGCTGCTTATTTGCGTATCATTGTCTTCAACATACTTTAGAATTGGCAGGGCACCAATTTGAAAGACGAGCCCACCCAATGTCGCTTGGTCTGGTTTTAGCTTGGTGTAATGCGTGGCTAGTACATGGCATATACCAGCGATTTCTGTGCTTTGTTGCCACACCTCACGCATTCGCTTATCTATCATTTCAGAGGTTGCCTGAAACATTTGTTCCATGGCTAAGCTTGTTGCCAGGTTGCTGGTGTAGGTCATGCCCAGGCGGCTGACAGCCATGTTGAGGTTGTCAATTTCTCTAGAGCCTCTTAATAAAGGGCTGTTACATACCCGAATGATTCGGGCGGTGAGTGCTGCATCACCATTAATAACATCAACCAGTTGGTTGATGGCTGAATCAGGGTCTTCTGCGACTTCTCGCACCTTAAGTGCAACCTCTGGTAAGGTAGGTAATACCAGAGTGTCATTGTCTATTGCGCTGATTATGTCGTTTTTAATTTTATCGGCTAGTTCTGCCATAAATCCCTCAATGATTTGATGATAGAAGGGATGAATCTTCTACTCTTATTTATAGCAGAGCTTTGGGATATTTCCTTATTAAATAAGGTAAATAAAGGTTCTTTTTTGTACTGGGCGTTCAGTTACTCTTCATAGGGAAGAGCTATAAGTTTAGCGGGGGAGTGATTGTTTTCAGTGAGTGAAAATTCAAGCCCTGATTTTACCGATTCAATATCCAGAACAGCAAGCGCCAAGGTGGTGTTGCTTGATGTTGAATTAACGGTACGGACAATTGTTCCCCGTTTTTTATCACTGCCGGTTTCAAACACTGTTGCGCCTGGTTGTGTGTCTATGGAAGGGCTAGCAGATAGTAAAAATGTTTCTTTTTTCAGTTTACCCAGATATTTCATACGAGCAATAATTTCTTGCCCTGTATAGCAGCCTTTTTTAAAGCTAATAGCGTTTAAATGTTGCAGGTTCAGCATTTGAGGCACAAAGCTTTCTTGAGTCTGAGAGAATACCTCTGCAATACCTTCGTTGATCTCAAGCCAGTCCCACTCTGTTTGTGTGTTTGCACTTTCTTTCTGCGTTTCAAGTAGGGGGCTGACGAAGTCTTGGGTGCACCATATTTCGTAACGAGCAGTGCTTGAGGATGGGACCTTGATAATAATTTTGTCGTTTATCGCGGTCGTGCCGTCAACCTCTGTAGGCAAGGGCTTAACGTGTGTTTGAACTATGTTTATGGCTTCTGTTCCTGCTATACCCAAAATAGACCATTGTTCTTCTATAGCTATTTCGGCTTTTGAAAAAACAATGTACTTACCGAGACGAGTCACAAAGTCTTGAGCAAGTTCTGAGGGGAGTCGAATCAGGTAATCTTCTTCTAGCTTAGCTATTCTAAAAGCAGCATAAGTTCTTCCTTTGGGAGTGTTAGCAGTCCCCAGGCGGCTTTGTTCAAGAGTCACTTCTTTTAAATCACAAGAGAACTGGCCTTGTAAAAATGTTTCAGCATCAGCCCCTGAGACACGAACAATAGAGTAGGTGGTTAATGGTGCAATAAAGCTTGTTGTGTTGGTCATAAATAGGTGTCCGAGGAGGTATTTTAAGCGTTTTTTGGTTTGCTGAATGCTAACAAAACCCGTAAACGTCTGAAATCTTCTAGTGAGGATACATTATCTGAATTTAAAATTACCAGCTTTGCGGGTGTAAACAGGCGCTTTCTGTGTGAAGTAGTTTGTTCAGGCTGCCAGGTAAGTAATAGTAAGTGAGGTGACATGTATGAACTTTCCATTGGGATAGCCTTGATCTTAAGGCCATTCCTTTGGGTAAAATAGAGAGCGCCTGGGCTGGCATCGCAGCGAACAATGCTATTAGGTAGCACAAGCAGAGCATACTTGAGTATAAAATACCCTGTGCTTACGCAGCCAACTACAGCCATTACCAAAAATAGGTAAATTGGCATTGCTGTAGCGGATAAAGTCCATAAGCCACTTGCAAGAATAATCAGCGCTGCAGTAATTAACCGGGCAGAGGGTTTAATCTGCAGATTATTTAGGCTGAACACGATCCAAAATTATCTTTACGATTCTAGCGGTATCAGGGTCTTCAGGTGTTTCTCTTTTCATAAACCAGCCAAACATATCCTGATCTTCACTGGTTAATAGCTTCTGATAACGGTCACGGTCTTCTTTAGGTAGTGAGCGGTAGGCTTCCTTCAGAAAAGGAACCAAAAGGAGGTCTAGTTCAAGCATTCCACGACGGCTATGCCAAAAAAGACGATTAACTTCTACATCGGGAACGTCTTGTTCATTTAAGTCGTTATCGTCATGGGAGCCTAAGTCGTTACTTGAAATAGTTGAAACCATCTTGGAGCCTCGGAAGAAAAGGACATCATTATAGCGCCCTTGAAGGTCATTATCACCAGTCTCGGGCAGAAAAATTGGTAGGCGTTAATATAGTGTCCTTCGCAACAGGTAGTTGTTCAGGGTAATCGAGGGTGTAATGCAGACCCCGGCTTTCTTTTCGTTGTATGGCGGAGCAGATAATAAGGTCTGCAATGGTCATTAGATTACGCAGTTCCAATAAGTCATTGGTGACTTTGTAGTTACTGTAGAAATCTACAATTTCCTGATGAAGCACATCAATACGGTGCTTTGCTCTTTGCAGGCGCTTATTGGTTCTAACAATGCCTACATAGTCCCACATAAAACGACGTAACTCATCCCAGTTGTGAGAGATGACGACATCTTCATCGGAGTCTGTTACTTGTGATGCATCCCATAACGGGGCTTCGGGTGGATGAGGAATATCTTCAAATTTATTCATGATATCCCGGGCAGCAGAGCGACCATATACCAAACACTCTAATAGTGAGTTGCTGGCCATGCGGTTAGCACCATGTAAGCCAGTAAAGGCGGCTTCACCCACCACATAAAGCTGGTTAACATCGCTGCGCCCTCGTTGATCGCTGATCACTCCCCCACAGGTATAGTGGGCTGCAGGTACAACAGGGATGGGTTGCTTGGTTATATCAATGCCAAACTCAAGGCACCGTTCATAAATAGTAGGGAAGTGCTGTTTAACAAATTCAGCCGGTTTGTGGCTGATATCAAGAAACAGGTTGTCTGCTCCCAGCCGCTTCATCTCGTGATCAATGGCTCTGGCCACCACATCGCGGGGTGCCAGTTCTTCACGTTTGTCAAAACGGTGCATAAAGCGCTGACCGTCAGGTAGTAATAATCGACCACCTTCTCCACGAACCGCTTCAGTAATAAGAAATGATTTTGCAAGTGGGTGGTAAAGGCAAGTTGGGTGGAACTGGTTGAATTCCATATTAGCTACACGGCAGCCACTTCGCCACGCCATCGCGATACCATCACCGCTCGCACCGTCAGGATTACTAGTATAAAGGTAGGCTTTACTGGCGCCGCCTGTGGCAATCACGACAAAACGTGCACGAAAGAGCTCTACCTGGCTAGACTGCTCATTTAAAACATAAGCACCCACGCAACGGTTACCCGGGAGAAAAAGTTTTTTGTGTGTTATCAGGTCGATAGCCACACGGCTTTCAAAAATTTCAATATTATCGGCTGCAATGGCTTTGTCGCAAAGAGACGATGATACTTCGTGCCCGGTTGCATCGGCGGCATGAATAACGCGACGATGACTATGTCCACCTTCTTTTGTCAGGTGGTAGGTGCTGGCGTCTTCGCGGGTAAAATCAACGCCCTGAGAAATCAGCCAATCGATACTTTCTTTTCCATGCTCAACAGTAAATTCAACCGCATCTTGATGACAGAGCCCTACACCCGCAACGAGCGTATCTTGAATATGAGATTCAAGTGTATCTGCATCACCTAATACGGCTGCTATCCCCCCTTGAGCGTAAAGTGTTGACCCACTGGGTAATACTCCTTTAGACAAAACTGCTACTTTAACGTGTTTTGCCAGATTAAGAGCAACGGATAAACCAGCAGCACCGCTACCGATAATAAGTACATCATGTTGAAAAGATGATTGCATAGTAAATTCTTAGTCTGCTTCTGAGTATTTCGAGTGTTGCGCTAAAAAACGAGCTTATTGAACTAAAAAACAAGGTCGCTGTCTATTATTGTGACATTTAGTTGGGTTGATATAGCATTGAGTAGGTGCTGTATGTTATTTGGAAACTGATGATGAAGCCATTGGCAAGCATAACAAAAACAGATCAAGAGTATCAAAATTGCGCTAATATAGTGAGATTGAATGTAACAAACTCGCCTGACAAGCGACAAAGGGCGAATTTAAGTGATGGTGTTGTTAATAAAAATATGACCTACAAAAGCAATGACGCGAATGCTTCTGCTGACAAGTCGACTGATAAACAATTGGTAGAGTGTGTTCAGCGTGGAGATAAAAAAGCATTTGACCTTTTGGTGCTTAAATATCAGGGAAAAGTCGCTTCACTTGTCTCCCGGTATATTAGTGATCGTCACGAAGTGCTTGATGTGACTCAGGAAGCATTTATTAAAGCTTATCGCGCCTTAAAAAACTTCCGGGGAGAGAGTGCGTTCTATACCTGGTTGTACCGTATTGCTATTAACACGGCTAAAAACTATTTAGTGGCGAAGGGACGAAGACCACCAGGGGTGGATATTGATATTCAGGATGCAGAGCATTTTGAGGGTGAAAGTCGTCTTAAAGATATTCAGAGTCCTGAGCAACAACTGTATCGTTTTGAATTGGAGAAAGCGCTTCATGATGCGATTAGAGCACTACCTGAAGACTTGAGGGTCGCACTGACATTAAGAGAATTTGACGGCTTTAGTTACGAAGAAATTGCCGAAGTAATGAATTGTCCTGTAGGCACTATACGCTCACGAATATTCAGAGCGAGAGAGGCAGTTGATAAGAAAATTGCGCCTTATTTGGATGGTTATCAAAAGTAACAGTTTGAAATATGGCAAGCATTAAACCAGAGAGGTTACATAATGGATGATCGATTAAAAGAGTCCATATCTGCATTATTAGATGATGAAGCTGATGAGCTGGAAATAAGACGTATTTTAAATAAGTCTGGTGATTATGAGCTTAGGGATTTATGGGGACGTTATAACAAAGTGAGTGATGTGTTGTCATCGGGTAGACAAGCACATGATCAGTTTTCGCCAATGGATATCGATATCAGCTCACGTATATCACAAGCTATTGATGATGAAAGCGAGTTAGGTTTAGTTGGCGTCGAAGAAGAAGGTCATAGTTCACTTGTAGAACCTGAAAAATCACAATCTAGCTTTATACGCTGGGCGGGTGTTGCGGCAGCGCTTGTACTAACGGTATCCCTTGTGTTTAACCCGTTTAGTAATGATACGGCACCAGAAGGAGAAGCGCTTATTGCATCTGTCGGTTTTGATGGTGGTGAACCCTTAACTGATGCGGGTTTATCGGTGCTTGACGAACCATCTCTTGCGCCAGATCATGCCCGTAAACTAAATGAATACATGCTTAGGCATGCAGGAAATTCGGTTACAGGAGGGCGTTCAGGTTTAATGCCTTTGGTTCGGGTAGCAAGTTTATCAATGACCGCGTATTAGATTAGGTAGGTGAAAGTGTCTTTTAGACAAAGAAAATATCAAGCTAGATTAAGTGCCTGTTCACTTATCTGTAGTAGTCTTATTCTTCTCTTGGGGAGTCTTGTTATTCCGCAACAAGGCTTTGCCAGTACCGAGGCAGATGAATGGCTTGAAAATATGGCTTCTGTTATGAAAACACAAAGTTATAGAGGTGTGTTTGTTTATAACAGGGGAAACATATCATCATCGATGAAAGTTATTCACCGTTATAAAGATGGCGTAGAGCGTGAGCGACTTGTGCAGCTAGATGGAGAAATGGGGGAAATATTACGTACCGATGATAAGGTTATTTGTATTTTGCCAGGTAACCGTGAAATTAGTTTAGAGCAGAGTATTCCCGCAGGGCCTTTTGCTGGTGCATTTTCCCGAACACTTATGCCCGATAAAGATCATTACACGGTAGCTATTAAGGGTGAAGACCGTGTGGCAGGGCTGTCGGCAGTAAAGATCGCAGTAACGGCAAAAGATACTTATCGTTATAGTTATTTATTGTGGTTAGAAAAAACAAGCGGTCTTTTGGTGAAATCATTATTGCTTAATGAGCATGGCCAGACTCTAGAGCTTTTTCACTATACCTCTATTGAGCTTGCAGACAATATTACCGATGAAGAGTTGCAGGCTGATAAAAAAGCAGGGGTGGTTTTTTCTCATGAGCAGGTACCTGCAATAAAAGCTCCCAGAGAATGGGCAGAAACGATGAACTGGCGCGTTGGCTGGTTACCTCAGGGTTTTATACGCTTGAATGCAGATAATGAAGACGGTGCAGTGCTTCAGCCTAGTCATATTCAGGCATTTTCTGATGGCTTCGCTTCTTTTAGTGTGTTTATTGAGGCGCTGGGTGAGGGGAATATGCCAGAGGGGGCATCAACGGTGGGGGCTACCGTTGCTTACGCTCATCGATTAAAATGGCAACGTCATGATTATATGGTGACAGTAGTAGGAGAAGTACCGGTCACAACAGCGATGAAAGTAGCTGAAACCATCGCTCCTGAAATAGCTAAGTAATACTGTATTTGTACTTTTTGTCATCCTCGCGAAGGCGGGGATTCAGTGTTTTAGCGCAGTTTCGAACCATGGATTCCCGCCTTCGCGGGAATGACAGTTGTTTCTAGTTAAGCAACACAACGATAAGGCAATGGGTAAGCATGTTAGAGGAAGCGGGTAGTGTAGTTGCACTGGATGGCAATAAAGCCTGGGTGCAAACGATTCGAAAGAGTGCTTGCTCTAGTTGTGAGGCAAGAAATGGGTGTGGGCAGGGTGTGTTGGCTAGCATTTCGGATGGAAAGGCTAATCAGGTACTGGTAGATAATACCCTTGATTTAAATGTGGGTGATGAGGTGTTGTTAGGTATACCCGAAGATATGCTGGTTCGAGCCTCATTTATGGTTTATTTTTTACCCCTATTAACCATGATACTCTCAGCCGCAGCGACTGAAAAGTGGTTGTTAGTGGGTGACGGTTGGGTTGCATTAGTCGGTGGTTTAGGCCTGTTTGTTGGTTTTGCTATCGTCAGAATGTACTCTCGTTTGCATTCAAATGATCAACGATTTTGTCCTAAAATGATTAGATCTATTGGCCGCCCTTTTCTTAAAAATGTTTAATTTGAAAAATTTACGCTTGTCGCCAAAATATAGGGTAGGCATGCGCCTATCTGAGAATTAAATGGAATCGCTATGACATTAAACGTTTTATCTCGAACGAGTTTAGTTTTTTTGATCTTTTTGGGGTTGGGTTTAGGTACTTCTTATGCTACCAGTCTTCCTGATTTTACTGAATTGGTAGAAGAGCATTCACCCGCAGTTGTAAATATTAGCACGGTTATTCATGCCAAACGTTCGGCTTCCCTAGGCTTACCTAAGGGTGTTTTTCCCGGCGTGACGCCAGAAGATCTGGAGCAGGTTCCTGAGTTTCTAAGACACTTTTTTGGTGGGCAATTTGGCGGTGAGCAGGTGCCTAGAGAATCACAGTCAATGGGTTCTGGTTTTATTGTTTCTGAGGATGGCTACGTACTAACTAATAATCATGTTATTGATGGTGCAGATGAAATAATTATTCGCTTAAGTGACCGGAGAGAGCTTACAGCAACACTCGTTGGGGCTGATGCTCGTTCTGATCTAGCGCTACTAAAAATTGAGGCAGAAGATTTACCGGTTGTTGAAATAGGGAAATCTGAAAATTTGAAAGCAGGGGAATGGGTTTTTGCGATAGGTTCACCTTTTGGTTTTGATTATACCGTAACGGCCGGGATTGTGAGTGCGGTTGGCCGTAGTTTGCCAAGCGAAAACTATGTTCCATTTATTCAAACAGATGTGGCTATTAATCCTGGCAATTCCGGTGGACCTCTGTTTAATCTGGACGGTGAAGTCGTCGGTATCAACTCTCAAATTTACACGCGTTCAGGTGGTTTTATGGGGGTTTCTTTTGCTATTCCTGTAGACGTCGCAATGGAAGTGGTTAATCAACTTAAAGATAAGGGTTTTGTTGCGCGTGGATGGCTGGGCGTTCTTATTCAAGAGGTCAATAAAGATTTGGCTGAATCATTTGGTTTAAAAACGCCACATGGCGCTTTGGTGGCGCAAGTGGTACCCAATTCTCCCGCAGAAAACGGTGGTTTATTGCAGGGCGATATTATTACGAAGTACAACGGCCACAAAATAAAACGTTCTTCTGATTTACCTCATTTAGTGGGACGAGCTCATATCGGTGCAGAGGCAACGCTTGAGGTGGTTCGTGCGGGAGACCAAAAAATATTGCGTGTTAAAATTGGCGAATTACCTACTGAGCAGGGGGCGTCTGTGCCCTCCAAAGCAAGTAAGTCGATAAGTAATCGGTTTAACATTGATGTTGTCGTTCTTGATGAACACTCACGTAAGCGTTTACAGGTGAGTAGTGGGGTTGTGGTTGTTAGTGTGGGTGAGGGCGCGGCCCAAGAAGCGGGCATTCGTCCTGATGATGTTATTAGCAGTATTAATAACCAAACTATTAAAACGGTAAAAGATTTTAATTCAGAGCTTAAGTCGCTTCCTTCGGGCAAAGCTATTCCACTGTTGATTGTCAGGCAGGGGAATCCTTCATTTGTCGTTATTAAGTTAAATGACTAACTTAATCTCGTCATCCTCGCGAAGGCGGGAATGACAATGGTGGGTACTTATGTCTTAAGTAAGTGCCATTCCCGTCAGGTATCTATTCTGGTGCAGGGTAATTATTGTTTTCAGCAATTGTGACCCTGCTCCTTTTTTGTTTTATACTCATAAGCTATTCAGTAACTTATTAAGTCCCTCACCCAATAATAGAGCCCATAATGAATAACAAGGAAGAGTCTCTAGCATTCTTATTAAAATATCGTAATTCCAAACTTGCCTGGATTGTGCTTTTGGTTGCGCTACTTATGACGGTGTCATTGTGGCAGCTTTCTATCCTACTTGTTCAAGACCGTACCAGGGCTCAGTTTGAAAATCAGTCACAACAGCTTAAGACAGCTATTGAAGAACGCTTATTAAATTATGAGCAAGTATTAGCCGGGAGCGCAGGGCTATTTGCTGTTGCAGATCTTGTAGGGCGAGATGGCTGGCGAACCTATGTTAGTAAGCTTGATATTGAACGTTACTATCCGGGTATTCAGGGGATTGGCTTTACCCAAAAAGTGACCGAGGGTGGTGTAGCCGAACATATTGAGACCATTCGTTCACAAGGTTTACCCGATTATTTGCTAAGCCCTGTTGGAGGGCGACACGAATATCATCCTGTGGTATTTCTTGAACCCTCCACTCAGCGTAACCGAAGGGCTTTTGGGTATGATGCGTTTGGTGACCCTGCCCATCGTAAGGCAATGGAAATGTCTCGAGACAAGGGGCAGGCAAGTATGACGGGTAAGGTTGTTCTTGTTCAGGAACAAGCCAATGAAAGTCAGCCTGGTTTTGTTATGTATTTCCCTGTTTATGAGAGTGATACTCTGTTGATGACCACTGAGGATCGTCGTACTGCTTTAAAAGGGTTTGTTTTTAGTGCGTTCCGCATGAATAACTTGATGGATGGCATTGTTGGTCTAATTGCTCCGTTTTTGGATGTTCGTATTTATGATAGTGACGTAGCGATAGAAGAAAGTGTTATGTATGCCTCTAACTTGGGTAATCTTGACAATATTTACTCATTTGAAGATTCTCAGACCATTGAACATGGTGGTAAAACATGGCTTTTAATTACCCGCACAACCCCCGCTTTTGACTATTTGGCATCAGACCCCAGGCCCACTATCGTGCTGGTTTCGGGTATTACGGTTAGTCTTTTACTGTTTTTTGTTGCATTAATGCTGGTTCGTTCAAAGATAATCGCTTTGGCTAATACGGGTAAATACAGAGCCATTACAGAAGACACCACAAATATAACGGTTGTTCTTGATAAAGATGGAATGGTGACTTACGCCAGTCCGTCTTGCGAGCGTATTTTAGGCTACAGCTATGCTGGGCTTAAAAATATGCCTTCAGATTTAATTGTTCACCCAGATGACTTGCCTGTTATCCAGATTTCCTATGAGCGAGCACTGGAAGACCCGGGAGTGTCTGTTTCTGTTACGCACGCTCGTATTAAGCATAAGGACGGACATTGGCTGAATATGGAAGGTGGTTTTACTGCGATGATAGAAATCCCTGGTGTTAACGGGGTGGTTGCCAACTTTCGTGATTTAACTGAACTTAAAAGTGCGCAAACTGAGCTGCATCGTCTTGCTTTTTATGATCAGCTAACCGGGCTAGCTAATCGTCAGCTTTTCAGGGATCGACTTGAGCATTCAGTCAAACACTGTAAGAGGCGAGGGCAGCAAGCTGCGTTATTATTTCTTGACCTTGATGGCTTCAAACGAATTAATGATACTTTGGGGCATGACGCGGGTGATGCACTGTTGAAACAAGTGGCTGAATGGTTGAAAGCTTGTGTGCGAGATGCAGACTCGGTTGCTCGATTAGGGGGGGACGAATTTACCGTACTTCTTTCAGAGGTGACGGGGCCAGACGCAGCCGCACGCGTTGCCAGTAATATACTGGAGGCCTTGAGTCGTCGTATTCGCTTACGTGATCACGATGTCGGCGTGACGGTGAGTATTGGTATCGCCATGATACCCGGAGATAGTGATGATGCATCATCATTAATGAAATTTGCTGATATGGCGATGTACCGGGCAAAAGAAGTAGGTCGAAATAATTATCAGTTTTTCCTTAATTCTATGAATATTCGTGCTGCCAGACGAATGCTTATGCAGGAAGAGTTAAGAAATGCCATCGAGCTTTCCCAGTTTGTATTGCATTATCAGCCTAAGGTTAACTTATCTACTCAGAAAGTGGTGGGTTTGGAGGCGCTGGTTCGTTGGAAACATCCTGACCGTGGCTTGGTGGCACCTGATCAGTTTATTCAGTTGGCTGAAGATAGTGGTTTAATTCATAAGTTGGGGGAGTGGGTTCTCAGGCAGGCCTTTTTTCAATCGGTTGCGCTAGAGCATGCTGGCTTTCCTGACTATGTCATGTCTATTAATTTATCTTCGAAGCAAATCTCTGACCCAGGGTTTGAGGCTTTATTTACTCAAATAGCTGAAGAAACCGGCGTTGATGTTTCAAAAATTGAATTGGAATTACCTGCCTGCATGTTGACTTTAGATATTCAGCCCATGACTGAATTATTACAGTCTTTAAAATGTTTAGGTGTCACTATTTCTCTTGATGATTTTGGTACAGGCTATTGCTCTCTTGGATGTTTAAGTCAGGTGCCTGTAGATAACGTTAAAATAGATCGTTTATTCATTAAAGGGATTCCCTACGATGCTAAAAGTGGTGAAGTGACCAGTGCAGTTATAGCGCTGGCTCATAAACTTAATCTTGAGGTTATTGCCGAAGGTGTTGAAACGAGAGAGCAGCTTGAGTTTTTACAACTGGCAAACTGTGAAATGGCTCAGGGTAATTTATTTAGCCATGCTTTAGATGAAGAACAGTTGGCTGGTTACCTGTCTAATCTCGATTATGGACAAAAAGAACGCTTTATTTATGACAAAGAATGAAGCGCTTTATGATAAAGAATAAACAGCGTTCTTTCGTTGTTCTTGCAAATGAATTAAAATGCTCTGTTTTGAACAACAGAGCCCTGTTCGCAAGAATAGGATACTAGCCTTAAATTAGTGAATAACTCTATAGTGAAAAGTCTTAAAAATATCCGTAACTTCTCGATCATTGCACATATCGACCATGGAAAATCCACACTTGCTGACCGTTTTATACAAATGTGCGGCGGCCTGAGCTCCCGTGAAATGGAGGCTCAAGTACTGGACTCAATGGATATAGAGCGAGAGCGGGGCATTACGATAAAAGCTCAGAGCGTCACCTTAGACTATACCGCTAAAGATGGTGAAACGTATCAACTAAACTTTATCGATACACCCGGACACGTAGATTTTTCATATGAAGTGTCTCGTTCACTGGCAGCTTGTGAAGGTGCGTTACTCGTTGTAGATGCGGCTCAGGGTGTAGAAGCTCAGTCTGTAGCCAACTGTTATACCGCTATAGAGCAAGGCTTGGAAGTTGTTCCTGTTCTTAATAAAATGGATTTACCTCAGGCAGAACCAGACCGTGTAAAGCAAGAAATTGAAGATATTATTGGTATTGATGCAACAGATGCCGTGGCTTGTAGTGCTAAAAGCGGTATGGGTGTTGAAGATGTACTGGAAGACCTGATTCAGAAAATCCCTCCGCCAGAAGGTGATGTAGAGGGTGATTTTCAGGCATTGATTATTGATTCGTGGTTTGATAACTACCTTGGAATTGTCTCATTGGTACGTGTTACTCAAGGAATAGTAAGAAAAGGCAATAAAATACTTATTAAATCTACGGGTAAAGCTGAGCAAGTAGATTCTATCGGTGTATTCACGCCTAAACGTCTTGAAACAGGGGTTTTACAGGCTGGAGAAGTAGGTTTTATTGTTGCGGGTATAAAAGATATTCATGGTGCACCGGTTGGTGACACTATAACTATGGCTAAAACACCTGATGTACCTTCATTGCCAGGTTTTAAGAAAGTACGGCCACAAGTATTTGCAGCGCTATTTCCTGTTAGTTCAGATGATTATGAAAGTTTTCGTGATGCGCTTGAAAAATTGACATTAAATGACGCTTCTCTGGAATATCAACCCGAAACGTCCGATGCGCTAGGTTTTGGTTTTCGTTGTGGTTTTCTTGGTATGCTCCATATGGAGATTATTCAGGAAAGATTGGAACGTGAGTATGACCTCGACCTTATCACTACTGCGCCAACAGTTATCTTTGAAATAGTGACACGCACCGGTGAAGTACTTCAGGTTGATAACCCATCAAAGCTACCTGATATGGGCTCAATTGAAGAAATGCGAGAGCCTATTGTTGAAGCCAATATTCTGGTTCCCCAAGAGTACTTAGGTAATGTAATCAGCCTCTGTGTTGAAAAACGTGGCGTGCAGAAAGATATGCAGTTTATTGGTGGTCAGGTATCACTAAAATATGAACTGCCAATGAACGAAGTGGTTTTGGATTTCTTTGATCGTATTAAGTCAGCTAGCCGTGGTTTTGCTTCTCTTGATTATCATTTTACTCATTTCTCAGCGGCAAACCTGGCTCGTCTTGATGTACTTATTAATGGCGATAAGGTTGATGCCTTAGCGATTATTGTTCATAAAGACAATTCGAACTCTCGTGGCCGTTTGTTAACTGAGAAAATGAAAGAGCTTATTCCTCGCCAGATGTTTGATGTAGCAATACAGGCGGCTATTGGTGGTCAAATTGTTGCACGTCAGACTGTTAAGGCCTTACGTAAAAACGTAACTGCAAAATGTTACGGTGGTGATATAAGCCGTAAGAAGAAGCTTCTTCAGAAGCAGAAAGAAGGTAAAAAGCGTATGAAACAGGTAGGTAATGTTGAAATACCACAAGAAGCCTTCCTTGCTGTATTGAAAGTGGAATAACCTTCTTTAAGATCAATGGCGTTTACTTAACGTATATATAAATGCCCAATATTGTCATTCCCGCGAAGGCGGGAATCCATTTGGCTCTGAATCTACAAACCCATGGATCCCCGCATCCGCGAGGATGACGAGCTTATCAAAAAAATCAGGAATTGTTATGGACTTTGATTTTCCACTGATATTGGTCATATTGACCTTCAGTACAGGCATTATTTGGGGTGCAGATCGACTGATCTGGTATCCACGACGTCAAGAAAATGCTAAAAAAGAGCCTGTATCTCAACAGTCGACTGCGGGCGATGACGAAGAAGAAAGTGACGAACCTTGGCTGGTTGAAATGTCCAGGTCGTTCTTTCCTGTTCTCGCCATTGTCCTTGTTTTACGTTCATTTCTGGTAGAGCCTTTTCAGATTCCGTCAGGTTCAATGTTGCCAACCTTATTAGTGGGTGATTTTATTCTGGTAAACAAGTTTAGCTACGGTATTCGCCTACCTGTTGCTGGAACCAAAGTGATTGAGTTGAATGACCCGGAACGTGGTGATGTGATGGTTTTTCGTTATCCAGTGGATAAGAAAACTAACTATATCAAACGAGTAGTTGGTGTTCCTGGAGATACTATTAGCTATCGCAATAAAATCCTCTATATTAATAATAAGCAAGTTGAAGAAAAGCATATTGCTAACTTGCCGCCTATGCAGTTATTTGAAGAGCAATTAGGTGAAGTTTCGCATCAAATATTTAAGGCACCCAGAGCGCTTACCGGAAAGGAAGGCACATGGGTCGTGCCTGAAGGGCATTACTTTATGATGGGTGATAACCGTGATAATAGTAATGACAGTCGTTACTGGGGCTTAGTGCCTGATGAAATGATTGTGGGTAAGGCTTTTGCTATTTGGATGCATTGGGAATCGTTCACCTCTTTACCTAGTTTTTCACGGGTTGGCTCAATTGACTAAAAACGATAAAAAAACACAAAAAGGGTAAGTTATGAAAAATCAGAAAGGTGCTTCCGGTTTAACAATACTGGTTATTCTGCTTTTAGCTGCTTCAATATTGACTA
>ENA-ORXI01002083-ORXI01002083.1-sediment-metagenome-genome-assembly--contig:-NODE-2083-length-14917-cov-3.397035_pt1 | contig 14917 bp, 14 predicted proteins | sample MGYA00237861_ERZ511468 | MGnify/ENA primary metagenome ERZ511468 (study PRJEB26299, sample SAMN06266213) | sediment metagenome | isolation source: Hudson Canyon methane seep mesocosm | place... | reverse complement strand
TCGTCGCTGGCGAATAGAAGAGCAGTATCGAGATGAAAAAACACATCTTGATAGTGAGACGTTTCATAGTCAATCGGCCAATGGCATTAAACAGGGATTAATCGCTATCCTTGTTATGTGTGTCATTAGTCGAACTTTGGTGGCATTAATCACTGAAAATAATCCCGATAGCCGCCATACGCCTCAATTTAAAAATGCCACGATACCTTTGGCAAAGGAGGCGGCATTATTGACAGCCGAAAATCCAGAAGTAGCATTACAGATATTTAATGAGCTGCTAATTGAAATCTCGCGACTTGTTGGGTCTTAAAGTGTAAGTCGTCGTAGTATGGTGACAGTCAATAGTTGTGCAATGCTTAAATCAAGAGTTTCATATTAAGTTGCTCTTTTTCAAAGAGTTGCAGGTCTATATGAATTACCAATAAAGAATGAAGATATTCATTTTGCTTTGTTATAAGGTTTTTCTGAGAGACCTTGTCGTTATTCGGGGACGTTCTACGTTTCTTAAGCTGAGAAATTTTATAAAATAAGAAGGTATTTTTAATTCAACTGATTAGTATTTCTTTAGCGGAAAATCCTTGGCGAATAGGGGCAGTAACTGCACAAGAATTATTGTTTTTTGCAATACCTGCCCACAAAACAGGACGCTTTGAAGTAAGGAGTGAGAAGTAAATAATGGCTATACACTTAAGATGGGACAACTTATAAATCGTAGGGTGGGCAGTTTTTTGCATGAATATTTACCCCGCTTTAAGTTAGGTATCCTAAATAATATGTGAACCACGTATTCTGTTCAATTAAATACGCTGACTTTTCGTTGGTGTGAAATGCCAGAAGTCGCCTGATTCGCGGTTTTAATGCACTACAATTTTTGCAGTTGCGCAAAAATTGTAGTGCAAAAAAGGTATGATTCACGGCGCTGTTTTTTTTCTCTGTTTAATGGGGTTAACTAATATTCCTTTTGAATCATGTAGTTATTGTTTTAATTTTATCTTGGCATAGGATGTGCTTGTTATTAGGTCAATAGTAATTAACTGTACTTTTTTAATAAAGCTAACTGAGGTGACAAAATGAAAATATTTAAATTAAAACCTGTTGTACTTGCGTTGGGATTGAGTGCCGTAGCAAATATGGTATTTGCAGAAGTAGGCTCAAATAGAGCTGTTGTAAAAAATGATGGGTCTGAGAGAGTGAGTGCATATGTAAATTTCCCTACCCCGATATCGGGTGATTTGTATGTTGCGGCTCAAATCAATGGGCAGCTTTTCTTTTTGACTAATGGTGGTAATGAGTTTACGCCTAATGTTGTGCCATTGGCTGAAAACGGTAACTACGTGGGCAAGCATGTTTTATTTGATTTCTCTGGAGAAGGTATAGCGCCAGGGCGGTATCCGATCTATCAAGTAGTGACTCAACCAGGAACAAATCCATTAGACTTTACTAATTGGGTTGGCGGTTTAGCTGGTTTACATTCGTTCAATTTTTCTATTGGTCTAAGCCCTGATATTACTTATGATTTAAATGGCGATGGCTTTGCTGATGACGATATGAACCATGATGGTTTTCATGATGATGATGCAAATCGTGATGGTTTTCATGATGATGATATGAATCATGATGGTTTTCATGATGACCAGTGTACTGATGACTTGACGCAAGAAAATGAGCAAGAGGAGAGGGATAATGACAATGATGACAATGATGACAATGATGACGAGGGGCACGAGCATAATGGAAGTGAGCAAATAAACCCATGTACGGTGCCAACACCAACAACACCAACAACACCAACAACACCAACAACAAGCACGGCAGAAGGGAAGGCTTTGTATGTTAGCCTTGGTTGCTCAGCTTCGTCATGTCATGCATCTAATCCAGCAAGCGGTGTAAATAAAATTGGTAGGGCAGTAAACCCTGCGATTACACGTGATGCCATTAACCGTAACAAAGGTGGCATGGGCGTTCTATCGCGTGCAGGTATAACGGATGCTGAATTGCAAGCTATTGCTGATTATGTAAAAAATCCACAATAAGCCCCCTCTTTGCACAAGGATGTGCAACCTTTATAGGTTTATTTATGAATCGTTTATATGCAAATACACTAGGTATTGCTTTAACTTTGAGCTTTAGTGTTTCGGCACAAGCCCTAGAATTAGAGCAAGCCGCGCCTGAATTTTCTTTACCTCAACTATCATCAGAGGCAATGAATACGCTTAGCCAATATCGTGGCAAAGTGATTTATTTGGATTTTTGGGCTTCGTGGTGCGCTCCGTGTCGTACATCATTTCCATTGCTAGAAAAACTTTATCAGGAAAATAAAGATAAAGGATTTACCTTGGTGGCTATTAATATGGATGAAGAGGTTGAAGCCGCGAACCGATTTTTAAAAACTTACCCCGCGACGTTCGACATATTGCGTGATACCAAAGGTCAGTGGGCCGATATCTATGGCGTAGAGACTATGCCTACCTCTTTTATCATTGATAAAAAAGGCGTAGTTCGACAGATACACAGTGGATTTGCGAAAGATGATATTGCGGATATTGAGGAAATAGTTAATAAGTTACTTGCAGAAAGCTTATGAAATCGCGTGGCATTAAAGTAAGCAGCATAATATATATGTTAGTATTTTTGTCGGCTTGTACCCAAGTAAAGCCTTGGGAACGTGGCGATTTGGCCTTGCCGCAAATGGCTTTGGAAGGTGATGCGCAAGAAGCGGGAGTGCGTCATCATACCTTTGCTAGTAAAGAATCAGGGACGGGTGGCTATGGTGGCGCGGGTGGTGGTTGTGGTTGTAATTAGCATTAAAGAATGCGGAGTAAATAATAATCGAATTTTATTTTCTGTAGGAGTGGCTTCTAGTCACGAATACCGCGACTTGAAGCAATTCCGACAAATGAGACCATTCCACATCATTGTGGGCTATTCCTATGAGCAAAACCTATGAGTAAAAAAACATTAATTGGTCGTTTAAGTCTTGCTGCGCTTGCTCTGCCTGGAGTAATGCAGCAAGTAGAGGCGGGTCGAGCAGAAGAGTCCTACAATACAGATGTTCAATATGCCCATTATGAGGAAAGTGGTGGGCGAATGAAGGTTGATATTGCCGAGGTGTCCGCTGCGATTCCTATTGGTAAGGCGTATACCCTTGCGCTAGACTTTGTAAGCGATACGATATCAGGCGCTTCGCCGATGTATAATGCGAAAAATTCCCAAGGACAGGTGGAGCAGATTCTTAGTGGCGCATCTATTACTGAGCAACGTTATGCAGGAACAGCTTCATTAAGTTATGCCTTTGATGATGTAAGCGTAAGTTTTGGGGGGGGAGTATCGAGTGAGCATGATTATCTCTCAAACTATATAAATGCTGGGTTAAGCTGGGATCTCAATAAAAAACTCACGACCTTAAATTTTTCGGCTTCAGTGGCTTTCGATGAGATTTCACCTACAGGTCAGAGTTATACGAAAAATAAAACCAGCCAACAATACTTGCTAGGTGTTACGCAAATTATTGATAAGAATAGTTTATTCCAAAGTAACATGACCTTTTCTGCTAATAATGGTTTTTTATCGGACCCTTATAAAAGCGTTTATGTGGAACCCGCCGTTGGTGCAAGGTTTGGACAGATTTTGGATGATAGTCGCCCTGATAATAAGTTTCAATGGGCGTGGTTAACGCGTTATGTGCGTCATTTTAAAGCTTTAAATAAAGCCGCATTACATGCGGACTATCGCTTGTATGTTGATGATTGGGGTGTGACGGCAAATATGGTTGAACTCAGTTGGTTTCAGCCGATTGCCGATGAATGGCAAATTATTCCGCGTTTTCGTTACTACACGCAAGATCAAGCCAATTTTTATAGCGCCGTGTTTGATAGCGCTACGGTTGGAACTACTTACTCCAGTGATTACCGTTTAGCAGGTTTTGGCGCATTAGGCGGCGGTGTTAAATTAACCAAGAATTTCCAAATGAATGGTTTGATAAAAGACATTAAACTGCAAGCAGCTTTTGATTATTATGACCGTAAGGCGAGTTATCAAATTGGCGGACATAATGAGGGTACTTTCGCCGATTATAATTTCTATATGGTGACAGCATCAGTTAATGTTAAATTTTAGGTGCAGTGAATGAGTAAAAAATGGCAACTGGTGAACTATACATTCCATGCAATGGGTTCGCCTTGCCATGTTCAATTTTATGCTTCTAGTAAAAAACTTGCGCAACAAGCTAAAAGAAATCTGAATGAGTGTTTGGCGAACTTGGAACAGCGTTACTCGCGCTACCGTGATGACAGCTTAATTAGTGTTATTAATCGCGGTGCAGGCTTAGGTAAAGCAACGCCTATCGATTCTGAAACAGCGGCTTTATTAGTTTATGCACAGCAATGCTATCAGGAAAGTGAGGGCTTGTTTGATGTCACTTCAGGTATTTTGCGGCGTATTTGGTCTATGGATAAAACCACCTTGCCTAGCGATGATGAGATTAATAAATTATTACCTTTAATCGGCTGGGACAAAGTGCAATGGACAGATAAAAGCGTCTACTTACCTCTTGCGGGTATGCAGTTGGATTTTGGTGGTCTTGTTAAGGAATATGCCGCAGATAGCGTGGTGCAAAGGCTGCAAAGCTTGGGGGTTGTTTCTGGTATTGTTGAATTAGGAGGGGATATTAAAATAATTGGCCCTCAGCCTAATGGTCAAGGTTGGCCTGTTGCTATTCGCGATCCTCGGCAGCCGGATAAAGTGATTATAAAGCTGACTTTAGCCTCAGGCTCATTAGCGAGTAGTGGCGATTATGAGCGTTTTCAAATAATTGATGGTGTGCGTTACAGTCATTTACTTAACCCGAAAACTGGCAAGCCTGTTACTGGATTACGCGCAGTTAGTATTTTAAGTGAGCATTGTGTGGTTGCGGGTAGTTTAGCGACCTTGGCTATGCTTAAAGGTGATCAAGGCTTGTTCTGGTTACAAGAAAATCAATTGCCTTTTTTCTGTTGCCAAAATGATGGTCAGATTTATAAGCAATTGGAAATTAATTAAATTATTTTTGTAAGAAAGTGCACTAGCTTCTATCGTTGCGCTTTTGACATCTGCAATTACATATATCTCTTAAAGGTTAAACCATGACTTCTACATTATTTTTTAGGTGTTGCCTCTTGTTTTTTATAACAAGCTCCTCAGTTTTTGCCGGTGCAAAAGCTGATATTGAAGTAAAGGTGGTCGATAATAAACAATGGCCGGCGAAGTACCAAATTATATTAACGCCGCCATTACACCATCATGCTTATTTAGATAAAGGCGTAGAAAATGCCTATATTCCGATTGCAATAGACCCTAAAAATGAACTGGCAAAACAAGGTTTAGTGATAAGTCAGTTTGCCTTGCCGCAAGGTGAATTTGATGCAGAAGTTCAGGCGACGGTATTACGTAGTCAAGGCAATACTGCTTTAAGCCTTATGCTGGAAAAGGACTATAAGCAGGTAGCCGCTCAGGCTAAACTTAGTTTGCGCTATCAATTATGTGATGAAATCAGCAATGTTTGTTTTCGACCGCAAACTGCGGTCGTAACATTACAGCTCCCTGCGTTGGGGGCAACACGCGTAAGCCTCGACGAAATCGAGCCAGACCAGACGTGGATGGAGCAGTTATTAAGTGTATTCAATAACAATCAAAGCAATAGCCTACTATTATTTTCCTTGATGCTGTTAGCTGGAATATTATCAGTGGCTACACCTTGTGTGTACCCGATGCTACCGATTACATCGATGTTGATTGTTAAGCGTGCGCAAGGCATACAGCACAAAGAAAAATATCATGCATTAGTGTATTTAATAGGCATGGTGGGAACTTATGTGATGCTGGGTATCGCTGCCGGTATGACAGGCGGGGCATTCAATAGCTTTATGCAATCAGCTACGGTGAATCTTGGGTTTGCGGTGTTTTTTGCTTTTTTTGCGATTTCTTTACTCGGCTATTATGAGTTTAGTTTTATGCAAAATGAAGTTGGTCAGCTGGATCAAAATACAGGCAAGGTGAATGGTTATCTAGGCACTTGGATGATGGGAAGTATTGCAGGCTTAGTTATTTCGCCGTGTGTTGGCCCTATCGTTTTTGCGTTATTGTTGCAGGTTGCGGATAACATTGCGACACAGGCGGATGCTTTGGCAGCCATGGGGCAAACGCTTAGCTTCTGGGATAAATTGAGTATCTCCATGCATGGCGGATTATTAATGGGCGGCTTCGGGCTGGGGATTAGTTTGCCTTTCTTTTTAGTCAGCGTTATTAAATTCAAAAAATTACCTAGATCTGGGTATTGGATGAATAAAGTAAAATATGCTTTTGGTTTTGCCATTCTTTACTTTGCCTACACTTATTTTCATAAAGGGATGGGGGTTCTACAGGTATCCGAAGAGGTTACTTTAATGCTTGCTTGGGGCTTAGTTGCCTTATGGGTTGCCATTGTGCATTTCAATATATTAAGTGGAGCTGAACATGATCACCACCCTTCTAGGAAATTGAATCGTTTTGCGGGCGTAGTCAGTATGATTTTGGGGGGGTGGTTACTTGTCTCTGGGCTTAATCATATGCCTTTAATCGGTACGGCTAGCGCTGGCGTTGCGACAATTAATGAGCCGAGTGCGCAACATAATCCTGCCGATGCAGGTGGGATTGTTTGGTTGCATTCTTTTACAAAAGCCCAGCAACAGGCTAAAGCAAGTGGAAAACCCATTTTTATAGATTTTTATGCTAGCTGGTGTGCGAATTGTCTAGCCTTTGCTAAAGAGGCTGTCAATGATGAAGCGTTAAATCAAGCACTCCGTGAGCTATCTATTCCTTTAAAGATTATTGATAAAACCGCTGAATTTGAGACGTTCAAACAAAGTCCTGAGCACCGTCAATTGAAAATTGGACTACCTTATTTTGCAATACTCGATAGTAATGGCGTATTACAGTGGTCTGGCACCGATTATAAAGCAAAGACAACGATGATTAATGTTTTGCAGCGCTTGAATCGTGAAAGTTAAGGAGGGGGGGGACGTCTCATTATTAAAGGGTACAGGTTGTTTTTTTCAGCTCATCATACCTGCATGCTGTTAGCAAGAATCTATGTTTAACGTGGATTCTCGATAAAGCTTGTGCCCACGCTTGACTGGGTAGACTTCGGGAATGACGATATTTTTATATGTATTTGCCCGTGAATAAAGAGAAGTTACCAAGCTATCACCGTAACGGCTACCATTTTAAGACGGGATCCAGTCATTTCAGTGGGTTAGAAAATAGGCTTGTTGCCAAATAAGCAACCATTTGATTTTAAAGGGTTTTTAAGTTGTTGATTTTTCTGTATATGATTGATTTATAAAGCATATATTAGATACCCAGTTTTTATTTGGCAACATCTCTAATATTCGCTCTCACCCCTTTTTATCGTTCCTCACGCTCTGGCGTGGGAATTCCGTTTGTGACGCTCCAGCGTCACGGAACGCTAGAGCGTTCTAGGCTGAATTCCCACGCCGGAGCATGGGAACTATAAATCATTGTGTATTGCATGTTGCCTTAATATGTCCCGTGTTAAAGAGGTAGCCACCGTAACAGTTAATTTGTTTAATAAATGAGTAGGAAAGTATTATGCGATACCGGCAAAAAATGATTCATAAAAAAGGCTTTACCTTAATTGAGGTGTTAGTGTCCGTAGTGATACTAGGTATCGGTATCTTAGGTATTATTAACTTACAATCGCGCGCTTTAATGGATAATCAAGATGCTTATCTACGCACGCAGGCTATTTTCCTAGCTTATGATATGAGTGATCGGATACGGGCAAATGCTGAAGAATGGGAGGAAAAGGTTGATCTAAGTGATTTTACGCCTACTTATTATTTTTGTAGTACCTATGACCCTGGCCCTGACGCAGCAGTAACACTTGCAAGTCCCCCTGCTACTCCCATAGAGTGTTCACCTAGAAAGCTGGCTGAATACGATGCCTATCGCTGGAAGAGAGATGTTCAGGATATTTTACCTAATGGAACTGTTATGTTGGAGCAAGCACCTGATCCTAACACGGCTACTGGTGATAATGAAACCATTCATCTTACCATCAACTGGGATAGGGTCGGTCAGCATATTACGGCTACCAGCCCTAAGTATTCTTTGGATGTAAGATTATGATACTTAAACAAAAAGGTTTTACGCTGATTGAATTAATGATTACGCTATTATTGAGCACACTATTGATTGCTGCGATTGGAAAGATGTTTATTGATAGTGGTAATAGCTTCAGAAAACAACAAGCACTCAGCTATATCGTGCAAGATGGTCGCTATATTATGGAAGTGCTGTCTAAAGAGTTCAGACGCATAGGCTTTTTAAGTAATCCCTATGTTATAAACGGCGCTGCAGAGGATATTTTTAAAGAGAGTGACCCAGATGTATTAGGCTCTGGCTTAACAATAGGTAAAGAGGCATTTATAGCCGGGGAATTTAATGCGGCAGGGTTTTCGGGTTATGTTTTCGATAGCAACCATTTAGCCTTGCGCTATCAATTAGAGGATAAAAATGATTTAGGTACGGCAAACCCTGACTATGGCGCGTCTCCCTGTACTAAAGATATTCATTTAACTGCGGCTGAAGTTGCAGCGTCACCCTTTCAACGACATCTTGTCACCCTTTCTTTTTATGTGAAAAAAGATGCGAATCAAATTCCCGTTTTATATTGTAAGGCACAGCGAGAAAATTTAGATACCTCAGGCACAGTAACTTCAAATGCTATTGAGCTGGTTTCTAATGTTGAAAATCTCTTAATTTTATATGGGGTCAATACCGATCTTGCTTTGCCTGATATCAAGTTTGCTAATCAATATTTATTTGCCAATCAAGTGACTGACTGGAAACAAGTAAAAAGCATTCGAGTTTACTTAGTGCTTCGTAGCGAAGATAAGCATATAACGCAAAAAACACCGAGCTATCGTATCGATGGGCGAGATTATACTGTTGACTCTGCTAATGATAAACGTATTTATAAAGTATTCAGCAGTACCATTTCATTTAGGAATCAAGCCATATGAAAAGATTTAATAAAAATAAGCAGGGCGGCGTGGTCTTGGTCTTTAGTTTGCTTATTCTCCTCTTAATTACTTTGGTCGGGGTTAATATGGTGCAGCAAAATCGCTTGCAATTTATGATGGCGGCAAATAGTCAAATGCAAACGACTAGCTTTATTGATACGGAAGATGTTTTAGAATTAGCTGAGTATTTTATTGCTCGGCAGCGTTATATTGCGCAGCCAGTCCCTCCTGCAACCGAAAAAACAAAACTGCCCCCTCCCTTAGGTAAAGGTACGGTTTATGCGTGCAATAAAACTGCCTCAGGGAAGTTTGACCAGATTAAGCCGCATAGACTGAATGGTGATGAGTTACAAGCAACAGGGGCATGGGCTGGCGTGGGACTTGGCTTGTCGGATGATATTATTGCGAGAAGCAATCCCGTTGTAGAAGTAACACAGACAGCCTGCATGAATATTGGCAATACGGAAATACTGTGTACACCAGATAGCAATACAGTTAGTGGTTGGGACGCTGCTGAAATGCAATGCTATCAAAGTGACCAAGCGCAATGTTTAACAGAAATTTATACGTTGAATATTGAGTTAACAGACCCCTCAGGTAGTCAACATGTTGTGCAGTCGCGTTTTGCGGTACGCTGTGATTCGTAGTTCAAGTGGTTTTAATTGTAATAAATTAGGAGAATAATGATGAGAACAAGCATAAATAAAACAGTTATATCGTTGGCAATAGCCTCGATTTGGGCGGGCGGGGCAATGCTGAGTTCTAGTGTGGCTTATGGGGAATCAGATTCGAGTAAGAAATCTGATTCGAGTAAGAAATCAGACTCAAGTAAGAAATCAGATTCAAGTAAGCATAGTTCAGACAGTGACGAGCGCGGTAGTGATTCCAGTCCTAAAAAAGTCACTATTTGCCATGTACCCAAAGGGAACCCCGCAAATAAACACACAATTCATATCGCCTATAGTGCTTGGTCAGCGCATAGAGATAATCATGGTGGAGATTATTTAGGGTCTTGTAATAACCCACCTTCAACAAAAGAAACTCGAGCTAATACGCTGCAAACGTCCACAGAGGATTTAGTGGTTATTAAGGGTTGTACGGGTGAGTACCGCACAAAGTTGCTGACACTGACACAGTCTTATTTTGATCCGATTATTGTTAATGATGATGCTTTAGATGATGAAGCAACGGTTGTTGCTTTGAGCCAATGCTTAGATAAAGGGGACAGTAGCGATAGCAGCACAAGCGACAGCGATAGCGGTACAAGCGACAGCGATAGCGGCACAAGCGACAGCGGTAAGGGAAAATCCGACAGCCAGAAAGATAAGTCAGATAGCGGTAAAAAAGGGGGGCATGACAGTGTTTCCGATAGTGGTAATCATCATCGTATCAGTGGCTGTAAAAATCAAGATTCAAGTGATTCACATCATGACTCCAGCGATTCTAAAGAGTCAGATTCTAGCAAAAATTATGGTAAAAAATTACGCGAAAGGAATGACAGTTCTAATAGAATACATGGCCATGGTGACAGTAGCTTAAATATTTCCGATAGCAGCATGGATGATAGCGGTGTTTATACAGAATATGAAAAATGCGCGGATTCTAATGAAGCAAAAGGAGATTCTGGCAAAGGGGATTCTGGTAAAGGCGATTCAGGGCATAAATACCGTGAAATGAAAAATTGTTCTAATGCCGCTGAAATAAAAGAAAAAGTAGCCGCGCATAAAGAAGCCGTTAAAACTGAAACTAAGTATGAACAACGTCCGATTATTATTAAAACCAGCACTTTAACGGATACACGCATTCAAACAGCGGTTGATGCATGTATTGATCCTACGAAAGGCGGGGGAACTCAAGGCGTTGTTCCGCCAACACCGAGAGCATCGGGAGCGCCAGGGGCAGCGCATACAGGGCATGAGGGTCGTTTAAACTGGCGTCAAATTACTAACCAATAGGCTGAATTTGCAGGGGGTAACGAGGGCTTTTATATAAAGCCTTGTTGCCAGGCTAGAACTATAAAGGGTAATTGGGGTTATTTATGGCTTGTTACCTTGATTTCAGGGCTACCAACTTAAAGCGGGACAAATATTCATGCAAAAAAGTAGGGTGGGCAGTTTTTTTGCCCACCATCAAGGCTGCATCCCGGTGGGCAGAAAAGATTGCTCACCCTACGATTTATAGGTTGTCCCGTCTTAAGTGTATAGCTGATTTTAGCTTCTTAATTATGTTCTACGTACCTTTTTATTTTTTATCTATTAACTTAAGGTGGGACAGGGAGTTTCAAAATATTAGTAGGCAGAAGTGCAATGGTTTTAGCTATTGCTGATTCGGGCATAGCTAAAGTGTGTCATTCCTATTATTTACCCTTCCTTAAAATGGAATCCTATTTTTGGCATCTTTCATATTGCCCCTAAAGTAGTTTACACTTTTCTATTGTTGAAGTGCTGGGAGCGCGGGCAGTCTGCCAGCCAGCCTTTATTAGGCATACGTAGGCGAGTCGCTCGTGTTCCTTGGTAAAAAACCATAAAAGTGTTAACTGGGAAATGAAGGGTGCCTTATTTTTCTTAATTAACTTTTTAAACGCGTTATGTATAAAACGAATCATGTCATATCAGGTTTTACTCTAGTTGAATTAATGCTGACAGTGGCTATTATCGGCATTGTTTTGGGTATAGGTTTGCCCAGCTTTCAAAGCATGATGATTAATAATCGCTTAACAGCTCAGGCCAATAGTCTGGTCGGAGCGTTAAATTTGGCGCGGAGTGAATCAATAAAACGTAATAAACTAGTGGTCGTAGGCAAAACAGGTACAAATTGGAAAGATGGCTGGGAAGTGTTTCAAGATTTGAATGCGGATGGAAGTAGTACGGGTGAAGAGGTGTTTCATACATATGAAGCTATCAGCAGTAATGATTTGAAATTTAGTTTTTTTCCGACAAGTAAGTTTATTTCTTATCGACCCGATGGGCGTAGTGATCATAATGGTAGTTTTTTTTTATGCTCCCCCGCATCGGAAGCAAAATTTAAGCGTATTGTTCTTAGCACTTCAGGACGTATTCGCACCGAAAACCAAGATACAGCGACTGATTCGAAAACCTATGCCAATGACTGTACATAGTAGCGTAGGTTGGGTTGATTTTTTTGCAAAGTAATAAAAACGTAACCCAACACCTTAGTCGCTACATAGAATATTGGGTTAACTTATTTGAGCTACGCTAGATAAGTTAAGGAATGAGAAGTAAATAATAGGCGAATCTTACTTTCTGTAGGAGTGGCTCCTAGCCACGAATATAGCGACTTGAAGTCGTTTCCTCAAAACAAGGTAATTCTCAGTTATTGTGTGCCATTCCTAAACCAGCCTACAGCATACATTATTGTTTATTTAACCTACATAAGTAGGGTATCTGAATATTTACAAAATTTAGTCTACGGATTTAATATGAGACTGCTTATTAATAGCTATTTTGCTTTTATTTCTCTATTTATTGTCGCTATCTATGCCGTCACTGCGGTTTATTTTCCTCAGCTATATATCATTTGCACTTATGAAGATATGTACGGCGAATGGGGGCAAGCGTATTTCTTTTTACTCACTTTTATTTTTTCTGGTTTAAATGTTATTACGCCTGATACAGGGCGTTTTCGCTTGTTTTTTACTTTATTAGCCTTGGCTGGTTTGTATACCTTTATGGAAGAGATTTCTTGGGGACAGCGCTTGATAGGCTTTAATACACCTGATTTTTTTGCAGAATACAGCTATCAAGATGAAGCCAATTTACATAATTTGCTTACCGGTCCCGTGGAAAGTTGGACGAAAACCGCGCTCACCTACGTCATTTCTTTGGGCATGTTGGTTTATGGAGTGCTTTTTCCCTTGTTATTAAAAGCTCAGTGGCGTTTAGCATTATGGGCTGATAAATGGGGCTGTCCTGCGCCGCCTTTAGGTTTGATGCCTGCCTTTTTATTTGCGGCTATTTTTGAAGCAGAATTTTTTTCTTTTAATGAAGCTGAGGTGGCTGAATTATTAGTAGCTATGGCGATGAGCTTTACTTCATTGCACTTTTGGTTAAGCAAGCAGGAGCAATGGCAAACTAAAAGTCTCGCTATTTTTTGCACCATTACGCTGACGGTCATAGCGGCAGCCTTTAGTACCACGCAAATCTTAATTCACAATCCCGCGCAACAAAAGGAAATTAACCATCGCTTGGCTAATGGGTATAAGAAATTTGCTGATCGTTATGAACGCTATGACCATTATCAAGCGGTGGTTGAGGTGTTACAGTTATATAATCAATTAAAACCCGACAATACGGTGATCTTACGGCGCATACGGGAGAATTATTTATTGCTAGGGGATGAGGTGCAGGCGGCACTTGTACTTGAAAATGCTATCCAAATTGCTTTAGCACGTCATCAAGTCGATCCGGAGAATATCCCTGTACTGATTTCCTTGGCAAAAAGCTATCATCAAGAGCAGCGTCCTGGTCAAGTGTATTTTTATGCGCAAAAAGCGTATGATCTCGCGCTACAAAGAGCGTCTTATAATGCCGATGTGGCCGAGCAAGCCTATAGTTATTACTGGCTGGCTAAAGCCTGTGAACAATTAAATAAACAGCCTGCCGCCTTAAAATACTATCGTCAAGCACACAAACTAGCTCTCAATAATGGTCGCTATGAGCGTGCTTATTATAATAAACGTCATTTAATGGAACAATATTATGCGGAAGATTGGACAGAAAGGCTTTACACTGATTGAGTTAATGGTTGTCGTGGCAATTATCGGTATTTTATCGGCCATTGCTTACCCTTCTTATCAAGAGCACATCAGAACAACCAAAGAAGCGGAAGCTAAAATAGCGTTGGTTTCATTTGCTAGTGCTATGAGTCAGTATTATTTTGATGGTATGACGTATGCAGGTGCGACAACATCTATATTTACTAATCAAGTACCGGTTGATGGAGGGACTAAAACTTATACTTTAAGTATTGTTGGTATTCCAACAATAAAAACTTTTAAATTAAAAGCTGTGCCTGTAGATACAAATGCGAAAACATTTTGTATTGATCACTTAGGAAAAAAAGATAACTGCTCTGGCACTCCCAATTGGTAGATTTCCTGTAAGAAATAAGCGCGACTGGTCGCTAAGATTTGGAATGATTTTTATCATCCATTAAGCTGATGAGTGAAAAACAAACCTCGGATGGAAATTGCTAATGCTAATTTTCGAGATAATCTGGGGGATGCTTAGGAATAGAATACAATAACTGGAGGTTTTTTTATTTTGTGGGAGCTACGCTAAGTCCCCGAGATTTGTAGCTAGAATTCACTCCTACAGAAAGCAATATTAGCCTATTATTTACTTCTCATTCCTTGGGGGAGTACAGAAGGCTTAGCATGTAGTTTCGGGTGCTTTTAAATCATGAACTCTAAAGCGGATTAAAATTTTAATCCGCTTTAGAGTCATTTTCTTTTTTTACTGAAACTTCTCTGCACGTTTAATTAACTTATCCAAATTTTTCTCATTTGGATTCCACGGGGTGCCGGGGTGAATAATCACCGCAGTACATTTTTCCGCTGCTTTGACAATATCTTCAAACGTGCCTGCGGTAGGGTCAATGATAATGGCTTTTTTATCTTCGTTGTACTTGAAGATTTTTGGATTAATATCCACGCATTCATCACAGGTTGTACAGTCCGGTGTTTCTATCCAAACAGGCTCATGGCCACCTGCGGCGGGAGCGGCTTTTGCCGCAGGACTTGCAGTTGCTTGTGGTGCGGCACTGGCACTCGTCGTTTTAGCAGAGGCTAGCGCAGTCGGAGCGGCCACTTGTGGGGCATTGGCTGCGGGTGCTACGGC
>ENA-ORXI01002081-ORXI01002081.1-sediment-metagenome-genome-assembly--contig:-NODE-2081-length-14923-cov-15.127105_pt1 | contig 14923 bp, 16 predicted proteins | sample MGYA00237861_ERZ511468 | MGnify/ENA primary metagenome ERZ511468 (study PRJEB26299, sample SAMN06266213) | sediment metagenome | isolation source: Hudson Canyon methane seep mesocosm | place... | reverse complement strand
TAGCTCAGCTGGTAGAGCACAACCTTGCCAAGGTTGGGGTCGCGAGTTCGAATCTCGTTTCCCGCTCCAATAGATTCAAAAAAACCGCATTTTAGCGGTTTTTTTATGTCTGTTGATTTATTATCTTCAGGTACATCTATGTGGCTGCGTAGCAAAGTGGTTATGCAGTGGCCTGCAAAGCCATCTACATCGGTTCGATTCCGATCGCAGCCTCCATTCCTTGTTGTTCTTTTTGGGTTCTCTTGATAATAGTTTGTCCTTAAGTACTATTGCCATTGTGATCTAGTCGAAATACTCATAACAAACTCAGTAAAGCCGATTTGGCTGCTATATTGTGTCTCTTGTCTGTAATCTAATGAGTTAGCTCTTTATCGTGCGATAGGCTTTTCTGGTCTCAAAAATAACGACTATGGTATGCTCATTTGTTTGAATTTGGATATCTACAAGAAGTTATTGTAGATATAAACTTGAGTAGGGCTGAAAACGTGAGTAAACAAGAAAAATCATTATCAATGACTGTTTTGATGACCCCCGATATGGCCAATTTTTCTGGCAACGTTCATGGAGGTGCTTTATTGAAATTGCTGGATCAAGTCGCCTACGCTTGCGCAGCTAAATACAGTAAAAGCTATGTAGTCACAATCTCGTTAGATCAGGTTTTCTTTAAGCAGAAAGTACGGGTTGGTGAGTTGGTTACTTTTTGGGCTCATATCAATTATGTAGGGAATTCATCTATGGAAGTGGGTATCAAAGTGGTGGCAGAGGACCTTAGGTCAAATGAAAAAAGGCATACAACCTCATGTTATTTCACCATGGTTGCTGTTGATGATGACGGCAAGGCAATAAAAGTTCAGCCCTTGGAATTAAATACGGAAATTGAAAAAAAGTTATTTCAAGCAGGGTTAATGCGAAAACAAATGAGAAAAGAGCATTTAGAAAAAAATGAAGCTCTTCATGTGGCACTGGAAAACAGCTACTTAGAGTAGGGTGGGCAATGCCCACCCTACGGTGAGGGTTAATGTCACTAAGTTAAGGGTAAGATGCATATCAAAATAAAAAAAGTTTTCACACAAAGGCACAGAGCCACTAAGAAGAGCTGTTTCTTTGTCTTTTCTTTGTGTCTCTGTGACTTTGTGTGAGTATAAAATATTGTTAAATTTATTAGCTTAATGGTATTGGCTGAGGGTTAAAAGAACCCTAAAGGATTTACATCATAGCTTACCAGCATGTTTTTAGTTTGCTGGTAATGATCAAGCATCATTTTATGAGTTTCTCTGCCAACCCCTGATTTTTTATAACCACCAAAAGCGGCATGAGCAGGGTAGTGATGGTAGCAATTAGTCCAGACACGGCCCGCTTGAATACCCCGTCCCATACGATAGGCACGATTCATATCGCGGGTCCAGACACCTGCACCTAAGCCAAATTCAGTATCGTTAGCTATTTCCAGTGCTTCTGCTTCGTCTTTAAAGGTTGTGGCCGAGATAACCGGGCCAAAAATTTCTTCCTGAAAGATGCGCATTTTATTGTCGCCTTTCATAACGGTAGGCTGGATATAATAGCCTTTGCCAAATTCACCTTCTAATGATTCAACTTCTCCACCAATCAATACTTCAGCGCCTTCTTTCTTACCAATTTCAACATAGCTCATAATTTTATCAAACTGCTGCTTAGAGGCCTGAGCTCCAACCATGGTTTCTGTATCTAATGGATTGCCGCGCTTAATCTGGCTTGCTCGTTCAATCACTTTTGCCATAAATTCATCATAGATTGATTCTTGAATTAATAAGCGAGAAGGGCAGGTACAAACTTCGCCTTGATTAAAAAAGGCCAGTACAGCCCCTTCAACACACTTGCTAATAAAATCTTCTTCTTGCTCCATCACATCAGCAAAGAAGATATTCGGTGATTTACCGCCTAGTTCTACGCTTGATGGAATAATATTATCGGCTGCACATTTCATAATATGAGAGCCCACTGGTGTTGAGCCGGTAAAAGCAATTTTGGCAATGCGTGTACTCGTTGCTAAAGCCTGCCCCGCTTCTTTACCATAGCCATTAACAATGTTGACCACGCCGGCAGGTAATAAATCAGCAATGACTTCCATTAGAATTAAAATAGATGCAGGGGTTTGTTCGGCAGGTTTTAACACCACACAGTTGCCCGCCGCTAAAGCTGGGGCCAGTTTCCAGCAAGCCATTAATAAAGGGAAGTTCCAGGGGATAATTTGACCAACAACACCAAGAGGTTCATGAAAATGATAAGCCACCGTGTTTTCGTCTATTTCACCGATAGAACCTTCTTGAGCACGAATACAGCCAGCAAAGTATCTAAAATGATCAACGGCTAAAGGTATATCAGCAGCCAGTGTTTCACGTACGGCTTTGCCATTATCCCAGGTTTCAGCAACGGCTAATTTTTCAAGGTTTTCTTCGAGTCGGTCAGCTATTTTTAATAATATATTTGATCTTGCTGTCACCGATGTTTTTCCCCAGGCATCTTTTGCTTCATGCGCTGCATCTAAGGCCAGATCAACATCTTTAAAGGTTGAGCGTGGAATTTTGCAAAATATTTTGCCATTGACTGGACTGCTGTTTTCAAAATATTCACCGTCGACCGGGGCGACCCAGTTGCCGCCAATATAGTTTTCATAGCGCGGTTTAAATTCTACTTTGCTATCGGGTTTGTTGGGTGCGGCATATATCATTTTAATAACTCCAGTTGGAATGGTTGTTCAAAAACAGGGCGAAAAATTGTATTGTTCATTATTTAAGGACAGATAGGGTGACTTGATTGATACCCTCAAGCACCGACTTCTCTGAACAGACTTTCCCTATAACTAATAATCCTTGCATGCTACTGGTTAAGTAGCTGGCAAGCTGTTTTAAATCAATTTCAGTTGATATTTCGCTATTCTCTTTTGCTCTTAATAATGAATTGTAAAAGCCATTTTCAAGTGCTTTTAGTAGCTGAAGCACGAGTTGTTTGGTTTCATTATCGCTTAAGCCTCTTTCAATCGCTGAATTGGTGACTAAGCAGCTGCGTAATTCCCCGGCAGTTAATAAGTGCTCAACCAGTTGATCAAAAAATAGTTCAATCGATTCTATCGCTGATGGCTTACTGTTAAGTATTTCTAGTAAGCTTTTAACAACCGTTACGCTGTAGCGGTTTAGCGATTTTAAAAACAGTTGCTGTTTGCTACCAAAAGTTGCATAAAGACTGCCACGCTGAATTCCCATTGCATTAACAAGGTCTTGCATGGAAGTCGCTTCATAGCCTTTAGCCCAAAATACTTTAACCGCTTTATCAATTACATCTTCTTCGTTAAATATTTTAGGTCTTGCCATTTTAATTGTTGCTAACGAGGTAAAAAGGGTAGTGAGCCGAATGTTATTTTCATCCAGCGTTATAGATGTTATTTTTTTTGTATTTATATATCCGACTACCCAAAGGTAGGAAATAATTTAACGCTTGCTATAAAAAAAGTCTATTCGACTCACTCCCTGGCAAGCGTTATATTAATGGTTATGGAACGGTCGGTCAATAATTAAAATTGACCGTTTTAAATATTTCTGTTTTCAATAATATCGTCAACAACAGAAGGATCCGCCAGAGTGGAGGTGTCACCTAAGCTATCAATTTCGTTGGCGGCCACTTTGCGTAAAATACGACGCATAATCTTGCCTGAACGTGTTTTGGGTAGTCCAGGTGCCCATTGAATAACATCGGGGGAAGCAATGGGGCCAATTTCTTTACGAACCAGTTTTACCAGTTCTTTTTTTAGCTCATCAGTTGCTTCTACGCCTTTGTTTAAAGTTACATAAGCATAAATTCCCTGGCCTTTAATATCATGGGGGTAGCCAACTACAGCGGCTTCGGCAACGTGCTGGTTAAGCACTAAGGCGCTTTCTACTTCGGCTGTTCCCATTCTGTGACCTGATACATTGATAACATCATCAACGCGGCCTGTGATCCAGTAGTAACCATCTTTATCTCGACGAGCACCATCGCCAGCAAAATAATAGCCAGGGTAGGTAGAAAAATAGGTGTCAATATAACGTTGATGGTCACCAAAAATGGTGCGGGCTTGAGATGGCCAAGGGTAGTCAAAAACCAGTATGCCTTCGGCTTCACCTTCCAGTTCTTTACCTTCATTATCAACAATTTTTGGATTGAGGCCAAAGAAAGGCAGGGTTGCAGAGCCTGGTTTTAAGTCTGTTGCACCAGGGAGGGGGGTGATTAAAATACTGCCTGTTTCAGTTTGCCACCAGGTGTCAACAATTGGACATTGAGCGTTGCCAACAACATTGTAGTACCATTCCCATGCTTCAGGGTTTATCGGCTCACCTACACTACCTAAAACGCGCAGGCTAGATCGATTGGTGCGTGTTACATATTCATCGCCTTGAGCCATTAAAGCGCGAATGGCTGTCGGTGCAGTATAAAATATATTAACCTGATGCTTATCGACTACCTGCCAAAAGCGGTCGGCTTCAGGGTAGGTAGGCACCCCTTCAAACATTAAGGTGGTAGCGCCATTACATAATGGGCCGTAAATAATATAAGAATGCCCTGTTACCCAGCCTATATCGGCCGTACACCAGTAAACATCACCATCGTGATAATCAAACACATATTTATGGGTCATGGCGGCCATTAATAGATAGCCGCCCGTAGTATGCATCACGCCTTTCGGTTTACCTGTAGAGCCTGAGGTGTACAGAATAAATAAAGGGTCTTCTGCATCCATTTCTTCAGCGGGACAATCAGCAGAGGCTGTTGCCATCGCTTCGTGGTACCAGATATCCCGGCCTGCAGTCCATTCGACCGTATTGCCTGAATTTTGAATGACGATCACTTTTTGCAGGCTAGGGCAATTTTCTGCTGCTGTATCGGCTGTTTTCTTAATGGGGATGGTTTTTCCACCACGATAGCCTTCATCAGCACAGATTAAGAATTTACAATCTGCATCCTGAATACGGTCTTTAAGTGCCTCGGCAGAAAAACCACCAAACACAATGGAATGCACTGCGCCAATACGAGTACAAGCAAGAATAACAGTTGCAGCCTCAGCAATCATCGGTAAATAAATACAAACCCGATCGCCTTTTTTTACTCCTTGAGATTTGAGTACGTTAGCAAATTTACAGACCTGTTGATGTAATTCTTTATAGCTGATTTTTTTATCACTATTCGGGTTGTCACCTTCCCAGATAATTGCGGTCTGATCGCCTCGGGTTGCCAAGTGCCTGTCCAGACAATTGACACTAACATTGAGTTTACCACCTTGAAACCAAGTGATTTCACCTTTTGGGTAATCAAATGTAACTGTCTTGTTCCATGGTTTGCTCCAATCAAGAAATTGATTGGCCTGTTCTGACCAGAATTTATCAGGATCGGTAATCGATTGCTGATAAAGCGTCTGGTAGGATTCAGCGGTAATATGCGCGTTTTCTGCAATTTCCTTTTTTACTGGATATATTTTATCTTCAGACATATTTCTATCCTTTGCTTGAAGTGTTGTTCAGAGAATTAATATAACCTTAGTCAATCTTATTGTTAATTGCACGAATTTTTTTTAAAGGAGCAGAATGCCAATGCTCAATACCCCAGTTAATCATTTCATTGACTGAAGATTTTTTCAGTTGAGACGGTGGATTTTGCTGCAGTAGTTCTAGTAATAAAAATAACGTTTTTTGTGGGTTTTTCATCGCTACAGCCTGAGCGGCTTTTTGTTTGCTCAATTTGTGACCTGTTGAATCAACAATCACAGGGACATGACAATAACTGGGGGAAGGATAGCCGAGTATGTTTTGTATATAAATTTGTTTTGCAGTTGAATCCAGTAGATCAAAACCACGCACAACATGGTTAATGCCTTGTTGATGATCATCAATGACAACGGCGAGTTGATAGGCGCTAATGTTGTCTTTACGCTGAATGATAAAGTCGCCATGTTGGGTCGCCATATTGTGTCTTTGCTGGCCTTGTAACTCATCATCAAACCGTAATTCAAGGTCTTCAACTTTCAAGCGTAGCGAATAAGGTGGTTTTTGCTGCTTAACTTGTCGACAAGTGCCTGGGTAAACGGGCAAGTTGAATCTGGAGAGCATTTTGCGGCTACAGGAACAAGGGTACACTTGTTCCTGAGCGCTTAGTTGCTCGATGGCTTTTTGGTAGCCCTGAATGTTATCGCTTTGATAATACACTGGGCCATCCCACAACAGACCATAGGTCTGTAAGGTATTAATAATACTTTCAGCAGAGCCTTTAGCTATGCGGGGAGTATCTATATCATCAATACGCAATAACCATAGTCCCTGATTGGCGCGCGCTTGTAAAAAACTGGCTAAAGCTGCGTATAAGGAACCAAGATGCAAAGGGCCAGTAGGTGAGGGTGCGAACCGACCGATATATTTTGAGCTCAGAGCTTAGCCCATTTGTTTTTCTCGAATTTCATCGAGTGTTTTACAATCGATACATAAAACTGCGGTCGGACGTGCTTCCAGGCGACGTACACCGATATCAATGCCACACGATTCACAAAAACCATAATCGCCTGATTCAATATCTTTAAGAGATTCGTCAATTTTCTTAATTAATTTACGTTCTCTATCACGAGTTCTTAATTCCAGGCTAAATTCAGATTCCTGAGTTGCTCTGTCATTTGGATCGGGAAAGTTAGCCGCGTCATCCTGCATGTGATGCACAGTACGATCGACTTCCTGCATTAATTCATTTTTCCAATTATTAAGAATTGTTTCAAAATGCTCTATTTGAGCATCGTTCATATATTCTTCGCCTTTTTTTTCTTCGTATGGCGTAAAACTGAACGGTGTATTTTCGGTTGACTCTGGCATTCACTAACTCCTAAGCGAGATTTTAAAAACTGCGCATTTTTATCAGAATAGACCCGCTATAGCAAGAAGTTTGTTAAAATTATTTTACAAATAACAATTCAGGATAGAGTATGAAGTCAACGGTGGCGCGGCGAATGGAGGGTTTTACACCATTTTATGTGATGGAATTATTGCAACGTGCAAAGCAGCTGGAAGCACAAGGCCGAGATATTATACATATGGAAATTGGTGAGCCTGGTTTTCCAACACCAGCAGCAATTGTTGAGCAAGGGATAAAGTATATTCAAAAGGGAGAGGTTAAATATACGGCGGCGGCAGGTTTGTTAGAATTACGGCTTAAAATCAGTAAATTTTATTTAGAAAAATATAAGGTAAAGGTCGCTGCTGAACGCATATTTGTTACTCCAGGCGCTTCTGGCGCGTTTTTATTGGCTTTAGGGGTGAGTCTAAACCCGGGTGAAGAAGTCTTGATGGCTGATCCTTGTTATCCCTGTAATCAGAACTTTGTGCGCCTGATGGAAGCTAAAACAAAATTCATTAATGTTGATGGAAAAACAGATTATCAATTATCTGCGCAGTTAATTAAGGATAATTGGAGTCACAATAGCAAAGGCGTACTGATTGCCTCGCCTTCAAACCCGACAGGTACATTAATTGCCCCAACCGCTTTAGAACAAATAATTAAGCAGATTAATTCCTTAGGCGGCTGTTTCTATTCTGATGAAATTTATCATGGCCTGGTCTATGGTAAAGAGGCGAGATCAGCATTAGAATTTAGTGATGATGTTTTTGTGATTAATAGTTTTTCTAAATACTTTGGTATGACTGGCTGGCGAATTGGCTGGCTAGTTGTACCTGAGCTCTATACAAATGCGGTGGAAAGATTGGCACAAAATATTTTCATCTCAACATCGACGCATTCGCAATATGCTGCTCTAGCTGCTTTTACAGAACAAAATTTACTGGAATTAGAACACCGAAAAGATGAATTTGAAAAGCGCAGAGATTTTTTATACAGTCATTTAATTCGCTTAGGTTTTGAAATTATGGTTAAGCCAGAAGGCGCTTTTTATATTTATGCAAACTGTTCTCGCTACTCCGAGGATAGTTTTCAGTTTGCCAAAGACTTATTAGAACAGCAGGGGGTCGCTGTTACTCCAGGTAAGGATTTTGGAAATAATGCTGAAAATTGTTATATTCGATTTGCATATACAGCACCAATCGCTAAAATGTCTGTTGCTATTGAAAGGTTAGAAAAATTTATATGTCAGTAATACAAATTTCTGCAAAGGCTTTGCAAGAAAAAATAACAGGCGATGTTAAACCTTTGCTATTAGATGTAAGGGAGCTAAATGAATTTGAATATGCGCGTATTGAAGGAAGTTTACATATTCCTCTGAATCAAATTCCACAAAGAATGGATGAAATAGATAGGACTGTTGATTGTGTGGTGATTTGCCATCACGGTGTGCGCAGTCAACAAGCAGCTGACTTTTTAGTGCATTCTGGATTGACCAATATTTATAACTTAAGCGGTGGTATTGATGCGTGGTCTGTCGATTGCGATAACACTGTTTCACGATACTAATAATAACTATGTTTTTAAAAGAGTTTTTTTCAGGGAATAATGACTGTATTCAGATTACAGCGGAACAAGGTAGTTTATTTGCAAAAGATATTGCAGGCGATTTCAACCCACTGCACGATGTAGATGCAAAAAGGTTTTGTGTGCCCGGTGATTTATTATTTTCTTTGGTTTTGGACAAGTATGGTTTAAGTAAAAATATGAATTTTACTTTTGCTGGCATGTTGGGGCATGGGGTTACTCTCAATTTTCCTGAAACGGATGGTAGTCAATTTGATATTGTTGGTAGTCATGGAAAAACTATTCTTAAAGTAGACAGAAAGGGAGAGAGTACTCAGGATGACTCCGTGATTGATGCTTTAATTCGAGATTATGTGGCGTTCTCTGGGCATAATTTTCCTTATGTTCTGGTGCCATTAATGGAAAAACAAAATGTCATGATTAACCTGACCAGACCATTGGTGATGTATGACAGTATGTCCCTGGAATTTGACCGTTTAGATTTCACTAATCCAAAAATTGAAATGTTAGAGCCTGAGTTAAATGTCAATGGTAAAAGAGGTGATGCTCATTTACATTTTCAAATTAAATCTGAAGATGAAGTGGTGGGAAAGGGGTTTAAGAAAATTGTTATCAGTGGTATGCGAGAATATGAAGAGCAACCCATGCAGGCATTTGTTGATAATTATTTAGCTAGAAAAGATTCTTATCTGGAGTCTGTTGCTTCTTGATCTCTTGTTCCCTGATAGGCTCCTAGTCTAGTGGCCTAACAAGATAGGAATGATGAATAAAATAATGTCGGTCGGGTTAGCTTATTGAGCGTAGCGAGATAACGTAACCCAACAACTCGCTGATTTATGGGGAATTGTTGGGTTAGCTTATCGCGCTTTGCTTGATAAGCTAACCCAATCTACAATATAAGCTATTGTTTAACATATGTTTATCTCTTAATTTAATGGCAGTGACGCAGAGCATGATGGGAGCAATAATGCTTCCTATATCTATTAAAGCAATGTTCTCAGATAGGCTTGTTGGCGGCTCTGAGTCTTTGTGTGATAAAAAGCAATTGACTGCAAATGCATAATTAATCGCTTTAAGGAGCGGGTATTATTGAATCCTCGTTCCTAAGAGCTTAAAAAAACATTAAGAATAAATTCAGCAATAAGCTGAGGTTCATTTATATCCAGTCGTAAGAGGGAGGTATCAATTAAAGTCTCGGCCTCGGTCGCAATGGCTATAATGTTGGGATCATTCGGAAACAGTAGAGGCTTGTTTAAACAGGCTCTATGCAATTCTATTTTAGGGAAATGTTCGGCTTTAAAGCCCTCAACTAGTATTAAATCGAGCTCTGATTGATTTATTTCTTTAAGTTGATCATCCAGTCTGGGTTCAGACACTTCATTAAACTCTGTAATAATTGCGCGTCTATGGCTTGAAACTAACATGACGGGAGTGGCTCCTGCTTCTCTAAGTCGGAAACTATCTTTGCCAGGCTTGTCTATTTCAAAATTATGATGACTGTGTTTGATTAAGGCAAGGCGTAGACCCGACTCTCTTAAAAGAGGGATTAATTTTACCAATAAGGTGGTTTTTCCTGTGCCACTGCAAGCAGCAAACCCAAGGATAGGAATATGAGCGTTTTTCATAGAGATAGTTTATCTGCCAGAGTCGAGTTAGATTCTATTCTAAGGTATTATTGATTAATATAAAAAGTATTAACAGGGGATGATCGTTGATAAGGGTCTATTTGGTAATAGCATTAGTTATTCTGGCATTTTTCGCGTTAAACAAATTTTTAAAAACGCCGCCCGAAATTATTTCTAAGGCAATAAAAAAAATAACAGTGGGCGGGTTTCTAGTTGTTATTGTTTTGTTGGCAGTCACAGGGAAATTGAACTGGTTATTCGCATTGCTCGGAGTTGTGGTTGCCAGTGCGGTCAGAGTATTTCCTGTTATTTTGCGTTATATGCCCCAATTACATAGTTTATGGGGGACTTATAATAAAAATAAAAGTTATACTTCTGGATCAGGTTCGAATAATCATAAGGGTAAGATGAGTCATCAGGAGGCCAGTGAGATTTTAGGCGTTACTGAGCAGGCAACAGAAAAAGAAATTATTCTGGCCCATAGGAAACTCATGCAAAAGATGCATCCTGATAGGGGAGGCTCTGATTATCTTGCTGCTAAAATCAATCTGGCAAAAAAGGTATTATTACAAAAATAGATGATGAAATGCGGGCTGTTTATTTTTGTTATCCTGTTGATAACGGGCTGTTCAGCCACGGGTAACTATGCGCCAGTCAGAAATTATCAGCGAGACCTGGCGCATGGTCAAAAATACTATACCGTTAAACAGGGTGATACTTTATATTCTATAGGTTTACGCTCTGGGCGCGGATACCGTCGCCTTTCCTGGTGGAATAATATACCGCGGCCCTATAAGTTAAAAGTTTCTCAAAAAATAAAATTATTTAAACCAAAACAAAAGCTTAGCTCTAAAGTTAGGCGAAAAAAAGTCAAATCACCTACTTTAAAAAAGAGAATTACGTCACAAAAAAAATCAACAATTTCAACTAATAAGAAAAAGATGTTAAAGTTGTTTTGGCAGTGGCCGATTAAGAGAAATATTGTAAAAACTTTTTCTCAAACGGGTAAAAAAGGAATTGATATAGCAGGGAAGGTCGGACAAAAAGTAAGGTCTGCAGCTAATGGAAAAGTTGTTTACAGTGGTTCCGCTCTTAAAGGGTATGGAAATTTACTAATTATTAAGCATAATTACTTGTATTTAAGTGCTTATGCTAATAATCGGCGCTTACTTGTTAAAGAGGGGCAACTAGTAAAAAGAGGACAGGTTATTGCTGAAGTAGGCTTTGTTACAGGAAAAAAAGCTTCATTACATTTTGAAATTAGAAAAAATGGACATCCGGTAAATCCAGTGAATTATTTACCAAAAAACTGACTAATTAGTTTGTTGTTCATAGACTTGGAGGTTGAGTATGACAGAAGAAGTTGTTGAAATGGTTTCAGTAGATCTTGTTAATGATGGGTCTAAGATGCTTGATTTTGAATTAGTTAATAGCCGTGCTACTAATACTGAAGGACCTTCTTTAATAGAAGAACCTCAGATAAGTGCCATCAATATAGAGGATGCAAAAAACTCTGCAGGGGTTGATGCTACTCGGGTTTATTTAAATGAGCTAGGTAAATCAAAGTTACTGACTGCGGACGAAGAAAAAATTTATGGTAAACGTGTTTTAAGAGGCGATCAGGAAGCACGAAAAATCATGATCGAAAGTAATTTACGTTTAGTGGTTAAAATTTCTCGTCGATATTTAAATAGAGGCTTGCCTTTATTAGATTTAATTGAAGAGGGTAACTTAGGATTAATTCGAGCAGTAGAAAAATTTGATCCTGACAGAGGGTTTCGTTTTTCCACCTATGCAACCTGGTGGATAAGACAGACAATTGAACGTGCGATTATGAATCAAACTCGAACTATTCGGTTACCGATTCATATTATCAAAGAAATGAATGTCTATATTAAAGCACAACGTTTTCTTGCTCAAAAACTCGACCATGATCCGCGTGCTGAAGAAATTGCTGAGTATCTGGACAAACCAGTAAAAACAGTAAGTAAAATGTTAAAACTTAACGAGAGAGTCACATCGGTCGATGTACCTGTTGGTAAGGATTATGATAAACCATTGCTTGATTCGATTTCTGATGATGACGAGCAGTCTCCTACAGATCTACTGCAAAAAGATAATATTAAAGATAATATTACGGGTTGGGTTTATCAATTATCGGATAAGCAACGTGAAGTTATTTGCCGACGTTATGGTTTGTGTGGACACGAGCATTCAACTTTAGAACAGGTTGCGCAAGAATTAGGCGTTACCAGAGAACGGGTTAGGCAAATCCAGATGGATGCCTTGAAACGGCTAAAAGAAATTTTAGAAGTGGGTGGCTATTCTTTTGATGCGATCTTTCAGTAAGTTTTAATGCCCATAGTAAACTAAAAGAAAAGCCAGCTATTTAGCTGGCTTTTCTTTTAGTGCTGAATTTCTTTTTTGATAATTGAATAGTTATTAATGCAAGTGATGCTCCCAGAGTATCCGCTAGCCAGTCAAAAATATCGGCTTCTCTGCCTGCTACATAGTATTGATGTACTTCATCTGATGCCCCATACAAACTGCAAAAGCTTAAGCTGATAACAAAAAGCATTGCTGGTTTTTCAAAGTAATCGTTAAAAAAACGCCACCCTAATATTCCCATAATAAAATAAGCGCCTAGATGATGGATTTTATCCTGATGCTCAAATAGCATGGGGGTTGGCAGTGATGATCGTGAAGATAAGAAAAAGATTAAACTGCAATAAGATGTTAAAAGGGTTACATTAATCAGTTTTAGCATGACTATTCTTTAAAAGTGGAAAATATTTTTACAATGGCTGAATCCTGTCTACATCACGCAGGCGTCGAGCAGAAAATCGAACAAACGCATTATGCCAAGAAATTAAGTGATAGGGGTGAGTTAAGTTTCCTGTCAGTTGATTCGGTAGCTTCAATAAGCAACACTCAATTCCCTGAACAGCCACAATTACTTTCGCCTAGAGATATGCCCAGACGTAGTGTAAATTCAGCTACAGGTAAAATCGCTTTTTTTCATGCTTTAGCGCATATTGAATTTATTGCCATTTATTTGGCTTGGGATATGCTTTATCGCTATAGAGGTTTGCCTGAGCAATTTTATCAGGATTGGCTGCGAGTTGCTGATGAAGAAGCGCTGCACTTTACTTTAATCAGGGAACACCTGAAAAAGTTAGGGGCGGATTATGGTGATTTACCTGCCCATCGTGGTTTATGGGATCATGCTGAAGAGACCACTGATGATGTACTGGCTAGATTGGCAATCGTTCCTCGTTGTATGGAAGCAAGGGGGTTGGATATAACACCTCAGATGATTGAAAAATTTAATTCTCAGGGTGATAGCAGTAGCGCTAAGCTATTGACCCGGATACTTGAGGATGAGGTAGGGCATGTACAAATTGGGTCTTACTGGTTTAAAATAATTTGCCAGCAAAAAAAGTTAAATCATGAAGAAATGTATATAGATTTAATTAAAAAATTTTATGTAGGCAAACCAAAAGGGCCTTTTAACAGAGAATTGCGTATAATTGCTGGTTTTACAAATGCTGAAATTGATTGGCTGGAAGAGAGCACATGAATAAACAGATTTTAGAATACCCACTTTTTGCCTTGGGATTTAGAGCTTTTTTTGCTTTAGCAGGCCTCTTTGCATTGATTTTAATTGCCTTATGGGCATCAATTTTTGATGGCGGCATAGTTACCGATAATTATTACCCTAATATTTATTGGCATGCTCACGAAATGCTGCTGGGCTATTCTGTCGCCGTTATTGCTGGTTTTTTATTAACTGCAGTAAAAAACTGGACAGGTATACAAACGGTACAAGGTGGTAAGTTATTGGGCCTCTGTTTATTATGGGTGTACGGACGTATTATTCCCTTTTATTCAGAACTTATTCCTGATCCATTAATAGCACTGATTGATTTTTCCTTTTTACCGACACTGGCTTATTTTGTGGCAAAGCCTATAGTCAAGTCGGGTAATTTGAGGAATCTATTTTTTATTGGGTTATTACTGGCCATGGCTTTCGGTAATGCCTGTATTCATGCCGAGATTCTTGGCTATTATGAGCATTCTGCAGAATTAGGCCTGGATTTTGTCGTGACTATCATCATTATGATGATTTTAATTATAGCGGGTCGCGTTTTTCCTTTTTTTACAGAACGTGGCTTAAAGGGTGTTATAGCCATTCGTAACAAGACTCTGGATATTTTGGCTATCGCCTCTAGCCTGCTGGTTTTTAGCTTACTTATTTTTAATGTCAGTGGAATATTGGTAACAGTTAGCGCCATTGCCGCAGTCGTTGCTAATTGTGTTCGAGTGGCTGGCTGGTATGAGCGCAGAATTTGGTACGTGCCATTATTATGGGTTCTTTATATGGGGTATGGCTGGATTATCCTTGGATTTGTTTTTGTTGCATTATCTTCATTAGCGGTCATTTCCTCTTCAGTCGCGATACATGCCTTTACTGTGGGGGGGATTGGCGTAATAACACTGGGGATGATGGCTAGAGTTTCCTTAGGACATACCGGGCGTGCAATGAAAGCCTCAAACACCATTGCTATCGGCTTTGCTTTAATTAATCTTGCCGCTTTATTTAGAGTGTTAATGCCTGCTTTATTACCTGATTGGTATGGTAGTTTCCTAGTATTATCAAGCTATTGTTGGTTAGCTGCATTCTCACTGTTTGTGTTTGTTTATACCCCCATTTTAAGTTCAGTTAGAATTGATGGGCAGGCGGGCTAGGTAAACGGTGGGTATTACAAGAAGAAATACACTGAGATAGTTCCGAGGATAGACCTCAATGTCATTAGGTTAGGGATAAAAGA
>ENA-ORXI01002078-ORXI01002078.1-sediment-metagenome-genome-assembly--contig:-NODE-2078-length-14930-cov-47.086313_pt1 | contig 14930 bp, 12 predicted proteins | sample MGYA00237861_ERZ511468 | MGnify/ENA primary metagenome ERZ511468 (study PRJEB26299, sample SAMN06266213) | sediment metagenome | isolation source: Hudson Canyon methane seep mesocosm | place... | reverse complement strand
TTATCTAAGCATTGGTTAAAACAACAGAATAAAGTATTACCTGTTGATGCCTATTCTGTATTTGAGAAATTAATGGACTTACAGTTAATATCCTCAGATGATGCCGAAGAATGGCAACGTATAATAGGTATGAGAAACGCAATCGTGCATGATTACTTGAATTTAGATGAAAAAGTTATAAAGGCTATTGTGGTAGGTAAAATGTACCTTAAATTACGGGCATTTGCTTTAAAAATTTGTGAGGAATTAAATGGGTAGGTCAGCCTGGTAAAATACCTTAGGAATCATTAAAAGAATGAACTTACCCACTTTAGAGCGCCATTACCGTTACGTTAAAAGTCATACAAAGGGGACGCAGGTCTTTAGCCTGCATGATATAAAGGCAGGCTAAAGACCTGCGCCCCATGCATTATAAACTCTAATCTTGGGTATAGAAATTTTCATGATATTCCTTATCATCCAGCAAGATAAGAAAGCAAAATGGTAGGTAGGGGAGCGTGAATACAGCAGGTGAGATTTACCAAAAAATAACATAATAGATGCTGAAAATTTTCATTAAAAGGACGATAATATGGGGCAATTTTTAGCAATTGGGCTTGCAACGCAACTTCGTATTAAAAAGTCAGAAGTTGATAAAGCGCAACTTAATCGAAAGCAACTGCAAGAGCAGATGAAACAAGAGATATATTATGATTCTGAAATCTATGTTGCCAGTGAACATGATGATTACTATTATTTTACGTTGAATGATACACTTTTTCAGTCTCAACCCCTTTTCTTTGTTGCATTTGCTTTATCCACTTTTATACACGGACGTAGCAGAGTATGAGCATATTCTCCATAAGCTTCATGCCAGCCGCCATTCAGAATGGATGCATTAGAAGAAAAATACACGCATTTCAGTTAGCCTAGCCCGTCATTCTGTGGTGAAATAAGCGAATAAAAGCAGTGAATATAAGCTGACCTACAAAGTAGCGCTCTTTAGTTTTTCTTCCTGCGGTATGTTGTAATCATTTCATAAATTTTAAAAAGTAATATAAGACAATAAAAATCGGTATAGCCAAAATGAATATCGTAAAATAACAAAGGAATAAAGATTATGTCTAAATGGAATTCGGATCATATAGACGATTTTAAATTATTTTCAAGAGTGGGTGTAGATCGTGATTTTAAAAAAATATGTTAACTAATTCATCTATTCTCATTACAGGTGGAACAGGTTCTTTTGGTCATACCTTTGTGCCGATGACTCTAGCCAAATACAACCCTCGACGCTTGGTTATATTTTCACGTGACGAAATGAAACAGTGGGAAATGGCTAAGTTGTTTAGTGATGATAAGCGTGTACGTTTTTTTATTGGTGATGTGCGTGATAAGGATCGCTTGGCACGAGCACTTCATGGTATTGACTATGTTGTGCACGCGGCGGCGACCAAAATTGTACCGATAGCCGAATATAATCCCTTTGAGTGTGTAAAGACTAATGTATTTGGTGCTATGAACCTTATTGATGCCTGTATAGATGAAGGCGTTAAACGGGTCGTGGCACTTTCGACGGACAAGGCGAGTAGTCCTGTCAATTTATATGGGGCGACGAAGCTCACCTCAGATAAACTGTTTATTGCAGGGAATTCATATTCAGGCAGTAATGATACTCGTTTTTCTGTGGTTCGTTATGGTAATGTAATGGGGTCGAGAGGCTCCGTTATACCTTTTTTTATGTCGCTTGCAGATAAAGAGACATTACCGATTACTGATGATCAAATGACTCGATTTTTGATTACTCTAGAGCAAGGAGTAGAATTGGTTTGGGATGCCTTTGAAGATATGATCGGAGGGGAGATTTATGTCAAGAAAATCCCATCAATGAAGGTGGTTGATATAGCTCGTGCTGTTGCATCTGATGCAAGGCATGAGCTTATTGGTATTCGACCCGGTGAAAAGCTCCATGAGCAAATGATTAGTCATGAGGATGCCTTATATACTTACGAGTATGGGGAGCATTATAAAATTCTACCAGCAATTCATGACTGGAGTAAGGATCCTAAACGTATCAAGGATGGAAGGCTTGTTGCTTCTGATTTTAGTTATTGTTCGGACAATAATTCTGAATGGATGAGTGTTGACACATTGCGTGCATGGATTGCAAGAAATCAAGAAAAAATTGGTCGGATATGACAATGACTATCCCCTACGGCCGACAAGATATTTCTGCTGTAGATATCCAGACCGTTGTGGATGTTCTAAAATCTGACTATCTAACACAGGGCCCACAAGTACCTTTGTTTGAAAAAACAGTCGCTAATTATTGTGGTGTAAAAAACGCTATTGCAGTCAATAGTGCAACCTCAGCATTACACCTCGCTTGTTTAGCGCTAGGTTTAGGCAAGGGTGACTGGCTTTGGACTAGCCCTAATACCTTTGTTGCTTCAGCAAACTGTGGATTATATTGTGGTGCTAAAGTCGATTTTGTCGATATAGATCTGCAAACCTACAACCTGTGTGCTGTTGCGCTAGAACAAAAATTAATTGAAGCCAAAGCAAAAAACAAACTCCCCAAAATTGTAATCCCCGTCCATTTCGCTGGGCAATCATGCGATATGAAGCGCATTCATGAGCTAAGCCAGCAATATGGATTTAAAATTATAGAAGATGCAGCACATGCCATTGGTGGTAAATACCTAGATCAGCCTGTTGGTAACTGTCGTTACAGCGACATTGTCGTATTTAGTTTTCATCCCGTTAAAATTATCACCACAGCAGAAGGTGGATTAGCAACTACCAATCAATCCGAATTGGCTGAAAAAATGCAATTATTGCGTAGTCATGGGGTTACTCGTAACCCTGACCTAATGACAAAAAATGATGGCGGCTGGTACTACGAGCAAATTGATTTAGGCTTTAACTACCGTATGACGGAGCTGCAAGCTGCACTGGGTGTAAGCCAAATGCAGAGGCTGGGCGACTTTGTCACAACACGTCATCAACTTCAACAACGTTATGATAAGTTGTTAAAAGACCTGCCCGTTATAACGCCGCATCAAGATAAAGATAGCTACTCGGCATTGCATTTATATCCAATTCAACTTGAATTAGATAAAATGACTAAGACTCATTTTCAAATATTTGATGAGTTAAGACAACACGGTCTTGGAGTGAATCTTCATTATATTCCATTGTACACACAACCGTATTACAAAAGGATGGGGTTTAGTCAAGATAACTTTCCAAATTCAGAAGCTTACTATAGTCGTGCAATTAGCATCCCAATGTTTCAAGGTTTAACTTTTGAGCAACAAGAACAAGTGATTGAAGTTATGAAGAGGGTATTATTGTGAATCTCTGTATTATTCCTGCCAGAGGCGGTAGTAAGCGTATTCCTCGTAAGAATATTAAGTTATTTTGTGGTAAACCAATAATTGTATATTCGATCAGAATAGCTCAGAATAGCGGATGTTTTGATAAGGTTATTGTCTCTACTGATGATGAAGAAATTGCTGATATTGCAAAAAAACATGGTGCAGAAATACCATTTATAAGGCCCAAAGAGTTATCTGATGATTACACTGGAACGGGGCAGGTTGTGGAGCATGCAGTTACGTGGTTAAGAAAACATAATCAAGACTTTGACTATTTGTGTACTATTTATGCAACTGCTCCATTATTACAAGAGAAGTATTTAATCGAAGGATATAAAAAACTAAAAGAATCTAATGCCCACATGTCATTTGGTGTCACTTCAATGCCATTTCCAGTTCAAAGAACTTTTAAAATTACTAGTAAAAACAGGTGCAAAATGTTTTTTCCTGAAAATTTTAATAAAAGAAGTCAAGATTTAGAAGAGGCGTATCAAGATGCGGGGCAATTTTACTGGGAAAATATGAATAATAAATTTGCCGACATACCATTTGGAGAAGATAGTATTCCAATTGTAATTCCAAGGAATTTTGTTCAAGATATAGATACTATTGAGGACTGGGATAGAGCAGAAATTTTATACAATATATTGCATGATATAAGGAGATAGGAGTTACTTGTGAAAACTAAATATAAACTTTTAAACAAAATGTTAGAGGACATGGACAAACAGTCTAAACTTTACAGGCCGACAACTTTTTGGAAAGTTGGTTCAAAAGCAATAATTGACGACTTAGAGAGTGATGACATTAAAAACTTCAGAGCATTCCAAGCTAGTAGAGGCTTTTTTGTTCCGTGCTACTCTTTTGCAGATTACTATGAAAATAAAAATAATTATGATGATTTAGTTCAAAGCTTTCGAGAACTATCTTCTGATATTCGCACGCATACAAAGCTGGATAGATTATTGACAGGAAGACTTCAAGCTTTTGATGATTATAGAACTTTAGTCGCTAGCAATGTTGATAATACCCCGTATACGGACAAAGTATCTGAAAGTAATATTGGAAATCCAATAGAACAATTTGAGTTTAATAATAGAAAGTTTTCGCGTTCATTTTTAAATTACTTGTTAGGTGTGAATTTTTTAAAGCAACATGTAAATACTACAAACATTAGAACCGTTATGGAAATAGGTGGTGGTTTTGGCTCTCTCGGAGAGATACTACTAAAAGATCAAAGGAATGAAGCATTTTACATAAATGCAGATATACCGCCTGTTTCTTTTGTATCAAGTTATTATTTGAAAAAGATTTTTGGTGACAATCAGGTTGCTGATTATGGTGATCTTTATGGCAATAAAGAGTTAAATATAGATAGCTTAAAAAGCAACTACAAAGCAATAAATATTTGTTCATGGCAGGTTCCTTTTCTTCAAGGAAAAATTGATCTTTTCGTGAACTTTATATCTTTTCAAGAGATGGAGCCTGATGTTGTGCAGAACTACTGCATATATATTGATAAATTAGAGCCAAAGTATATTCTACTTAGAAATATTCTTGAAGGAAAAAGAGTACAATCGCCAGACTATCTGACAGGGGTGAAAGAGCCTATTGTAGGAGAGGATTACAATAATTATTTGAAGAACTATCATTTAGTAGCAACTGATTCTGAAATATTTGGTTTTATCACAGAAGATGATTTTCATTCTCAGCTCAGAATATATGAGAGGGTGTCGTGACATTTAACAAGGTTGTAAATATTGAAGGAGTATGTATTGGAGATGGATACCCACCATACATTATAGCCGAGATGTCTGCAAATCATGGTAATGATCTAAATAAAGCGATAGAGATAATTAGAAAAGCAAAAGAGTGCGGAGCTGATGCCGTAAAAATACAAACTTATACTGCAGATACATTAACTTTTGATTGTAAAGAAGAAGCCTTTGAAGCGACAGGAGCATGGAAAGGACAGTATCTTTATGAACTCTATGCTGATGCCTCTATGCCTTGGGAATGGACTCCAAAATTACAAGAGGTTGCCAAAGACATAGGAATTACATTATTTTCATCCCCTTTTGATTTTAGTAGTGTAGCCTTTTTAGAAAGTTTAAATTTTCCTGCTTATAAGATCGCATCACCTGAAATAATTGATCTACCTTTAGTTCGCAGAATTGCTCAGACAGGTAAGCCCATTATTTTATCAACCGGAGGAGCAACACTGGCGCAAATTAATGATGCCTGTGAAGTTATTATAGACGAAGGCGTGGAAAATCTTGCAATTTTAAAATGTACAAGTGAATACCCTGCATCTCCAAAAGATATAAACTTAAAATCTATTCTTTTTTTAAAAGAGGTATATAAATGTCCAGTTGGGTTATCTGATCATACTTTAGGAAGTGCTGTTCCTATAGCATCTGTTGCCCTAGGTGCGACAATAATTGAGAAACATTTTATCGTTGATCGTAATATTGAAACCGCAGACAGTTTCTTTTCAGCAACCCCTGAAGAACTTAAAGCGATAGTATCAGGTAGCAAAATGGCTCATGATGCAATCGGAGATGTGATGTTTCCTATTATCCCCCAAAAACCACAAAGGTCACTGATTGCAATAAAAGATATACAAAAAGATGAAGCTCTAAAAAATGGCTTTAATTTTAAAAGTTTACGGCCAGGCGGAGGGATAGAACCAAAGTTTTTGAACATGGTTGATAATAAAAAAGCAAAAAAAGACATAAAAAAAGGAACACTGTTGACTTGGGGTTTAGTGGGATAATTAGTATAGATGAATAATTTAAATGCAGCTTTTTATACAGAGGCTGGAAAAAAACGGGGGCTTGGTCATTTAATAAGAAGTTATACAATATATGAAAAATTTAAAAGCTTGAATGTAAAATCATCTTTTTTTCTTGATAGTGATATAGACTTTACACACAAGTTTGGTGACATAAAGTATTTTAAATGGTCCGAGTTAAATACGGTATCTGGATATGATATTATTTTTATTGATAGCTATGAGGCAGATATTAGCTTATACGAGGAAATTTCAAAATCTTGTAGATTAGCCGTTTTTATAGATGACTATAGTCGGTTAGATTACCCAAAAGGAGTCATTTTAAACTTTCTTCCTGGTGCAAATAAATTATTCTTCAAGCAAAAAAAAGAAAAGAATACATATTTATTAGGGCCTGAATACATACCGACAAGAGAGCAGTTTCTAAATAGTACTCCCGTCAAACAGAATCAGATTTTTATCATGCTTGGAGGTACTGATATTGCTAATTTATCTTTAAATATTCTTGATTGCTTAAAAGATATTGATACTAAAAAAGTTATCGTTGTTAATAATAAAAGTGTGGCAGAAAAACTAAGTAAAAATCAAGATGCACACGTACTATTTCAACCAACGGATAAAGAACTTGCCAAGAATATGGCAAATAGCTCTTTAGCTATAGCTACAGCAAGCATGAGTTTATATGAACTTGCTTATTTTAAAATACCAGCCATTATACTTACAGTAGCAAAAAACCAAGAGATCGGTGCTAAGCAATTGATTAAATATCATTTTGCATTGAAAAGTATTTCTATAGAAGATAAATTTTTAGAAAATAAGGTAAAGAAAGAAGCAACTAAACAGTATTTAAAAAACAATTTAATTATAAATGAATCTATAGATGGCCAGGGAGCACAGAGAATTTTCAATAATGTTATGGAGATGATAAATAAATGAAGAAAATTCTAATATTAGGGGGTAGCCATAGGGATATACCACTTATCAAGGCAGCAAAAGAATTAGGTTTTTTTGTGAGTACTCTTGGTGATAAGGATTTTTATTTAGGGCATAAATACTCTGACAAAGCATATAAAATTAATTTTAATGATATAGAAAAAATTAAAAATATTATAGAAGTTGAAAATATTGATTATTTACTACCAGGGTGTGGAGAGGAGTCATATTTAAATACAGTGAAGGTATCTCAAGAATTAAATATTGGTAATTTTGATACATTTAGTACAGCACAACTTATTCATAATAAATGGAAGTTTAAAGAATTTTGTTTAAAGAATAAAATATCCACTCCAAAAGGATTCCTTTGTAATAACAATGATGATTTAAAAGGTTTAGCATTTCCTCTTGTTGTAAAACCAACTGATTTGTCAGGAGGAAGAGGCGTTGAGGTCGTTTCTAATAAGGAGAAGCTTAAGGTAGCACTAAGCCGAGCTAAGGAAGTTTCAGATAATATTTTTCTTGAAGAATTTATAGAAGGAGAATTAATTGCATATTCAGTCTTTATAAAGGATCAAAAAATTTTATATGGATTTGTTGGAAAAGATGAGACATATTTAAATAAATATTTGATTTCAGCGGCATACCCCATTCAACTGGATAGCTTAATACTGAAAAAATTGAAAAAATATATAGAGAAATCGTCTCGACTTTTATCTTTAGTTGACGGTATGTTTCATTTGCAAATATTAATAAAAGGTAATATACCTTACATTATTGATGTTACGCGTAGAATACCCGGAGATTTATATCCTAGCCTCATAGAATATTGTGATGGAGTTGAATATTCTAAAGCTGTTGTAAAATCATATACAACAGGCGAGATTAATGGTGAATTTGACAAAAAAAATGAGAAACAGAATTTTGTTATTCGACATTGTGTTATGCCAAATAAGAATGGAGTGTATAAAAAAATTATTATTGACGGAAAAATAAAAGACAATATTATATATAGGTTTGATTTGTTAATGGTAGATACAATTATAGAACATTTTTTAAATACACAGCTTGCCATTATATTCATTAAACTCGACTTTTATGATAAAGATATAGTTGATAATATAAATAGTCTAATATATGCAGAAATCGTTGAATTATAAAATAATGACTAAATATATAAAATACTCAATAATAATACCAACTTTTAATAGTTCGTTATATATTAAAGAGTGTATAAATAGCATTTTACAACAAAAACATGGTGATTTTTTCTATGAGATCATTATCATTGATGACTGTTCAACTGATAATACAAATGAAATTATAAGTAGTTTAGAAAGCAATACGGAAATTAAATTATTTAAGACTATAAAAAATAGTGGACCAGGAATTGCAAGAAATATTGGAATTAAAAAGTCAACTGGTGACTGGATTTTGTTTTTAGACTCTGATGACAAATTAGAAAAAAATGGGCTTAGTATCTTAACTGAGTTTATAAAACTAAATAATAGCAGTGATGTAATTACATATAATTGGGATTATGATATAAACTCAACCGCTAAAAGAAATAAAAGTGGTGGTAGGTATGACCTACATAGCTTTTCAAAAACAAAAAAAGATCTCATTAACGATTATATATCTTTAGGTATGGATGGTTCTGCTATCTATACTTTGGTATCGGCTGATTTATTAAAAGGTAATAATATTTTATTTCGTGCTGGGCTTCACGAAGATGTTGATTTTATATTTAAAGTTTATTACCTATCAAATAAAATAACTGTTCTTGAAGATTTAATATATATCAAAAATAACCGTCATGATTCAATCGTAAACACTATTTCAGAAAAACATATAAAGGGTTTTTTTTATGCGTATGAAGAAATTTATGACTGTTTAAAAGAAGATAACCTTATAAACAATACTACTTTAAATTACATTTACATTGGGGTCGTTGGAATAGTAGCAAGTAGAGTCAGGGAAATTTGGTCTAATGGTACAAAACAGAAAAATATCTCTTTATACCTTATTTTATATAAAGAGTTAAATGGTTATGTAGAAAGATACCTGAGATGTGTAAATTTACCTGATTTAAAAACAAGATTTTTAATTATATATAAATTTTTTATTGAATTAATGGATGAGAATGAAGACAATATTGATTCTAAGCTTGATGATTTCATGCCTAGTGTAATTAAAAAAAGTTGGAGTTGCTATGATCTGCATTATTCTCTTTTTTTAGCTCCTAATGAAATAAGAACATGCTGTAAACGGTTTTTTGATGAAGGAAAAATGAAAGGAGATGTTGTTTTATTGACCAATAAATTCGACATTAAAAATATCTTAAAAGCAAAAAAAAACTTATATACCGATATTAATAAGGGTCAATCAAATGAGTGTAATAATTGCCCATTTTTGGAATTTAAAGAATGGGGATACATAGATAACTTGAAAATTGAGCACCTTTCATTTGAGTATCATTCCGTGTGTAACATGAAATGCATATATTGTGATGATATATATTATGGTGGAAAAAAACCAATATATGATGTGGCGAAATTACTAGATGATTTAATAATAAATTTTTCGCTGGATAATTGTAAATCTATAGTTTGGGGAGGAGGAGAGCCAACAGTAGATAATGATTTTAAAGATATGTTTAAAAAAACAGCAGGTAGTTTTAAGTATGTAAAGCAGCGAATAATTACAAACGCGATAGTTTTTGTAGATATGATTCAAGAATATGTGTCTAATGATCAAGCGACAATTACAACAAGTATTGATGCTGGTACAAAAGAGACTTTTTACCTTGTTAGAAAAAATTCTAAATTTTTAACGGTATTTGAAAATTTAAAAAAGTATGCTTCTGATAGACCAGAAAATATAACAATTAAATACATTTTAATGGATGAAAATAAAAGTATTGATGAACTTGAAAGTTTTGTAAACCTTATAAAAAGGTATGAGTTACAAAAGTGTAACTTTCAGATTAGCTTTGATTTCAAAAAAGATTTAGTTGATGTAAGTTCAACCATTTCGATGATTGTACTATATGGATTATTGATAGATATTAATGCAAGATTAGTTTTTTTTGATGATTTGTTACTACAAAGATTTAAGAGTATTTCCAATCATCAATTTTCTGAAATATATAAAGAATTAAAGTTACTTGGTTATAACCATATGCTTCTTGATAGTGCTCAATATGAAAAAATTATTATTTGGGGGGCTGGTGTTCAAACTAAAAGTATTATCGAAAACTCTTCGTTTTTGAAGGGAGTGGAGGTTGCATATATAGTGGATAATGACAAAAATAAAATAAATACTAAGTTTTTAGGATATGATGTATATGATCCAGAAATATTAAAAGGAAATGATATTAATATTTTTATATCTGCAGTTCAAAATACTCCAAAAATATTGGAAGAATATAGTAAGTTAGGCTTGAATGAAAATCGATTAATAAAAGGACTCTTATTTTAATTTTTCCAGCTTAAGGCATCTCCTTACACACATCTTTTTGCATATTAACAATCAATGACTTACAGTAAAACTGTAAAATAGACAAAGTCAGTAAAATAGAGGGCTTCAAACAATTCGACAAAAATAATACGATTTTGTAACCTATTGATTTTTAATGTTATCAATACTTGTGTGTAAGGAGATGAGCTTAAGGGGGAGGTAAGACTCGTTTTTTAATATTCCTTGGCTAGCTACTATCAGCGGGTATCTATACCAATGAAAAGTACAGGTTGTGATGGCTCACCTACTAGAGCTGTATTGATAAGATAAATAGAGGTAATGTTTTGTATAAATTAGCATTTATAGGTGGAGGTGTAAATTCTATTGCAGGTTATCCTCATTTCATTGCTTCACAGATGGATAAACGTTTTGAAGTTGTAGCTGGAGCCTTTAGTACCGAACATGAGATAAATCAGCAAACTGCTTTGCAATGGAAAATTCCAAAATTATATGATGATTGGAAAGACCTTGTTCAAAAAGAAAAATCACATGTTGATGCCATCGTTATATTAACGCCAACACCACTACATCATAAAATCATTTGTGAGCTTTTAAAGCAAGATATACCTGTAATATGTGAGAAACCATTAGTTAGTTCACTAGAAGAAATCAATGAACTTAAAAAAATCCATGATAAAAACAAACACTTTTTAGTTATTACTAATAATTATAGTGGTTACCCAATGATAAGGGAGTTACAAGAAAAAATAACTAAGGGTGAATTAGGCGAAGTCCTACATATAAGGTTAAAAATGCCGCAAGAAAGTTTTTTAAGGCCACCTAAAAGTATAAAGTACCCCCAAAAATGGCGACTTAAAGATGGCTTTATTCCGATGATTTGCTTAGATTTAGGCGTACACCTTCATCATCTAGCATTTTTTTTACTCCAAGAAGAGCCTTCAAAGATTATGGCAACTTATAACAGTTTTTCTAAGTATGGTGTGGTAGATGATGTCAATATGTTGATAGAATATGAAAGTGGCATAAAAGGAAATATGTGGCTTAGCAAAACTGCTTTAGGCAATAGAAATGGCTTGCATATAGAAATTTATGGAACAGAGGCGAGTGCAGTATGGCATCAGGAAAACCCAGAAAAACTAGAATTCTCATATAAGAGCGGACAAAAAGTAATTATAGATCGCGGTAGTGATATTGAAATGTTAGCAAATCCGTTGTATCACAGAATGACTCCAGGTCATCCAGCTGGATTCATAGAAAGTTTTGCAAACATTTACAATGATATGGCTAATTCATTAGATAGTTTTAAGAAAAATAAAAAGTATATTTCCAAATATGTCTATAGCTTACAGCATGCCCGCAACGGCATAAAATTACTGCATAATGCAAGTGTGTCAAACAGAGATAACAAATGGATAGAGTTTTAACCGCATAGCGTAAATCTCGGGTGGCTTGCCCCCGAGCTGGATAGCTTACAATGGGGCTCTTTCCATTGTCAGGTATCCAGCTTATGAAGTTACAGAAGAATACGCATCATGTATATCGGTTAATGTATCATTTTGTATGGATACCCAAATATAGGCATAAGGTATTTTGTGAGCCGTATGGGGAGGCACTAAAAGGGATTATTGAGAAAATAGGGTATGACTATAATATTGATATTGTCGAATTAGAAATACCTGTTGATCACTTGCATATGGTTGTTCGAGGTGAGCCAAAAATGGCACCGAGTGATGTAATGCAGGTAATAAAAAGTATTTCTGCTAGAGAGTTTTTCCGGCGTTACCCAGAGATCAAGAAACGATATTTCTGGGGTGGTAAGTTATGGACGCAAAGTTACTTTGTTGAGACGATAGGGAATGCCAATGAGGAAGTAATTAGAGCTTATGTTCAAGGTCAGCTTAAGGAACATAAGAAGAAGGAAAGTATACCGCAGCAGTTCGATTTGTTTTAAAACTCGGCCCGCTTGCGGCCGAGTTTTTTATACACAGGTGACTGAATTTCATACTCGGATAGCTGCTATGAATATCATGACCTATTTAGGTATGATTCCTGTGGATGCTTCGGCCTAAAAATTAGGTTATAGGAAAAATGCGGCTTTTAGTTTATTTATGCACTAACAGGTACAGTTTACGTAGGAATAATGATCATGGATTATAGTAGGAAAGAAGAAATTAATACGGTTCTAAATTTGAGTGTCGTGTCGACTCTATGTGTACTAGTGTTTGTAAATTGGTATGTTAATAATGAACACTGGGTCCATTTTTGGGATTCTTGGTCATATTGGAATAACTTTAAGTACTTTACTGATCTATTAAAATCAGATTATAAAGAAGCTTTCCAGCTTTTAATGAATTCCTTAAATAGTGATTTTAACCTAACGTCCATGCTTTATTTGTCCCCTATAAGTATTTTTGGCAATAGCCGATTGGTATATATTTGTGGGCTTGTTTTCATATTTGGCTCTTGCGTCGTCTATACTCTTTATCTAATTTTACAGGCTTTATATAGAGATGAGTCTAAATCTAGATTGTTATTGGTGTCTATATTAGCTTGTTTTTTTTGCGTTACTCTCTGGAGGCCAGTCTTATTAGGTTTGCCAGGGATTGGTGGAGCTGCATTAGTAAACCTTATAATCTACTTATTTATAAAAGGTAATATTGAGCAAGGGAAAGAAAGCCTAAAGTCATTTGTTTATTTGGGAGCGTTGCTTACTGCACTTATGCTGTTTAGACGGTGGTATGGGTACTGGATAGTATCATTTTTTATTATTGCACCCATATGCTCTGTTGTTTTTTACACTCAATTTAAAACTAAAAAAATACGGAAATTTATATTATATTATATTATTAGTGGAATATTTTCTTTATCATTGTTGTTAGCTTTGTCTTTTCACTGGGTATTGAGTATGCTTCATACTGATTATACTGCTCTATATTCAGCGTATAGGTTTGGAAACTGGTATAAGCAACTTATTTCTATGGTATCTTTGCCAACCATAATCATGATGTTTATTGGTATGCTGATTTTGTTTAAGAGAAATATTCCTATTTCTATTTTTATTGCTTCTCAGTCACTATTTACAGCCTATATTTTTTTAAATACTCAGGACTTCTCTGTTCAGCACTACTATTTACTATCACCAATTATTTTGCTTTCAGTCTCAACTGTTATTATTCAGTGTTTTGATAAAAATATTCTTAAAAAAAATATAGCGATGATATTAACGTTATTCTACATAGCCACATTTTTGTATGTTTTTACACCGCTTCTAGATCGGTTTTTTCCAGATGAGAATATTGTTGCTCAGCAACAACGACCACCATTCAGGAGTGATATTCAGGAGATACATAGGGTGTCTGACTATGTTGTGTCTTTGCTTAAAGGTAATACAGAACAAATTTATATTTTAGCTAGTTCTGGAGTACTGAATGATGATATTTTACGAAATACAATAGAATTACCAGATATTAAGAAAAGGGTTGTTCAAATAAAACACATAGATGTTAGAGATGGCTTCCCTATTCGTTTGTTTGAAGCTAAATATTTACTAATTCCTTCAAAGCCACAATTTCATTTGAGTTATAATTCGCAGCGAATCATTACCTTTATGGGAGAGCAGGTATATGAAGGGAGTAGGTTTGGTAAGGCTTACGAGCCAATAGGGGGTAAGTATACCCTCAAAGATGGAGTGCAATATCAACTTTATAAGAAAGTTAGAGGTATATTGGCATCTGATATTGAACTTTTATTGGATTTGTTTAAGGGCTGGTACCCCAATAATAATTTATTTGATATTGACACTAATGACTGTTCTCTGTTTAACATAGAGCTAGTTCAAGATACCATAGGAGTTATTGAGAATAATTGTTCATCTATTTTTATGCACCCAGGGGAAAATCCTGTCATAGTTGGTCTTTATCCTCTTGATACTCCAGCTGAAATTAAATTTGATGCTCAATTTAGAAATTATGAGAAGATAGAACGCTCATGTGGTCCTCAGTCTGGAAGTGTTGACCTTTCTATTTATATTAATAAAAAAATATCTCATCATGCTAGTTATAGCTATACTGACGATACACCTGTAAAAATTGAAGTTCCTAAAAATATGCCTGTAAAAGTTGTTGTATCCAAAGGAAAGTATGGGGTGAACTGTGACTGGTTTATTCTGGATAACTTTAAGGTAGAAAGGGTTGGGGGGAGGGCTACGATAAAAGGGTAATAAAGTGATAGCTGTAACTGACAAGGGGCACTTAAAAAGCTATTGATAAAAAAACCGCTCGGCCTTTTATTATAATCAGTCTTGTATATCCACCGCCTTAGGCGGTGGCTTGGGCAAATGGCTATGCCGTTTGTCCTGTTAACCT
>ENA-ORXI01002074-ORXI01002074.1-sediment-metagenome-genome-assembly--contig:-NODE-2074-length-14948-cov-18.676821_pt1 | contig 14948 bp, 12 predicted proteins | sample MGYA00237861_ERZ511468 | MGnify/ENA primary metagenome ERZ511468 (study PRJEB26299, sample SAMN06266213) | sediment metagenome | isolation source: Hudson Canyon methane seep mesocosm | place... | reverse complement strand
AAGTGTAGGCAAACAGGTCACCCATGTATTGGGTGGCCTCGGTCACGTTACCGAATTTCGTGTAGTACTCGTAATCGGTCTCCACCGCAACGCGCGCCGTATAGGTCACGTTGGCTGCAAGAGACTCTAAAGTGGCGGGTGCCTCCGCACTACCATCATCCGCGAGCAGGTCTTCGATATGCAAATTGGCATGTTCATTGCCGCAGGCAAACGTCTTGTGCGCCAGTTCGTTTTCAGTATCAACCTTGCGGTTTGCCAAACCCTGGGAAGATTTGCCTGGCTCGCCGGAAACAATCCAGGTACCGGAGGGGCCGGTGATAATGCCGCGCACGTTGCCTTGTTCCGGCACAGCCAACACAACGATGGTATCATCATTGCCAACGATGCGGCCGCGGAAATAGGCATCGGTTGGTGCTGCGACTTCGTTGATTCCGTCAACAATAATTCGCGCATCAGGGGTAAATACGGTGAAACGCTCAAGGTCAAGGTCGATTTCACCCCATTGGTCGAGTTGCACACCAAACATCTGCAACGCCCCACCCATGGGTACCCCCTGTGCGATAGCCGGCAGTTCCGGTTGTGCGGCCTTTACAAAAGCCGGTGCAGCAAATGCCTGCCCGGTAAAAACCAGCAGTGCAACAAACAGCAAGTTATTGAGACTTTTCCGGACAAAGGACGTTCCTGCCAGAAAACCGGACTTAGATCCGGATGAAACCAGCCCCATAGGGCCTTGATGATCAACGTGCTGCATAACAACCTCACCTTAACGATTGAATTTGAATTTAGCTTCTTGCTTTTGGCGTTCGCACAACAAAAGCGTCGGCCGCCGAAAACCCTCCCTGTTCAGAAACACCTATCCCTTTAAAGAATTATACTATAGGGATTCCAAACCACATAGTCAAAGTCTTGTCCAATAAAAACACCGTAATTACAATCTTTTACATTCCTTATCATCCAATTCCATCAAATGCCTCAACTTCTCAGAAATCTTAATCTCCAACCCCCGATTAACCGGATGATAATATTTCGTCCCAATCATCTCATCAGGAAAATAATTCTCCCCAGCCGCATAAGCTTCCGGCTCATTATGCGCATAACGATAATCCTTTTTATAATCCAAAGATTTCATCAGCTTAGTCGGTGCATTTCTTAAATGAATCGGCACTCCTAAACTGCCACTTTGTTTTACATCCTGCATGGCTTTATTATAGGCCATATACACCGCATTGCTTTTTGGTGCACAGGCTAAATAAATCACCGCCTGCGCTAAAGCTAATTCGCCTTCCGGGCTACCTAGTCGTTCCTGTGCTTCCCAGGCATTGATCGTTATTTCTAATGCCCTAGGATCTGCATTACCTATATCTTCTGAGGCTATACGGACAATTCGTCTAGCCAGATAGGCTAAATCTATACCACCATCAATCATTCTGCATAACCAATACAGTGATGCATCTGGCGAACTGCCTCTGACTGATTTATGTAATGCGGAAATCAGGTTATAGAACTCTTCACCTTGATTATCAAAACGCCTTACGCCACCAGAAAGCACCTCTTCTGTTATGTTAGCGGTTATAGTCTGACTTTCTTTAGCCGCAGCAAGTTCAATCGCGATTTCTAACAGGTTCAATAATCGCCTGGCATCACCATCAGCAGCGGCTGCGAACTGTTTTTTTATTTTTTCAGATATTTTTATTTCAGCTGTACCTAAGCCTCTTTCTTCATCTGATAATGCTTTATTAATCACTTCAATTAATTCATCCTGACTTAATGAGTTTAGTACATAAACTCTAGCTCTGGATAATAATGCGTTATTTAATGCAAAAGAGGGGTTTTCTGTGGTGGCACCAATAAAATAAACCGTGCCATCTTCTACATGCGGTAAAAAAGCATCTTGTTGTGATTTATTAAAACGATGGACTTCATCGACAAATAAAATAGTGCGTTTATTTTTTTGTATCTGGATGTTTTTTGCTTCTGCCACAGCGGCTCGTATATCCTTTACGCCAGACAAGACAGCAGAGATTGGCATAAATTCAGCATCTGAGTGATGCGCTATCATTCTTGCCAGTGTTGTTTTTCCGGTTCCAGGAGGTCCCCAGAAGATCATTGAGTGCAGGCGGCCGGATGAAACTGCTTCGTATAGTGGTTTTCCCGGCTTTAGAATATGTTTTTGGCCCATGTAATCGTCTAGCGATACGGGGCGCATTCTATCTGCTAGTGGTTTTGTTAGTTCATCAAACATTAGAGACCTTTTGGAAAATCCCCCTCAATCCCCCTTTTTCAAAGGGGGAGGCTTTTACTCTTGCTTTTACCTTTAGCCTTTTACCTTGCATCTTTCGTCTGCTCTTATCAATTCTCAAAAACATCCACACCTTCAGGTGCTACAAATTCAAATATTGATGGTTCTATTGTTTTATTTTGTTTTACATTTGAAAAATAAATACGAGTCAATTGCCCAAAACTATCACTCAGTTCCATGCCCCCTATTCCCTCTTTATTAAGGCCAATCAGAATATAGTTAAAACCACTTTCTTCATTCTTTGGGGATAATTTAATCCATTGCAAATCTTCATCTACACCTTGCTGCTGTAGGATAAAGTTTTCTTCCAAATCAATTTCACCACTTAGTAGCAAAGCCGGTGTTGAACCCAGTGATTCATCAATTTTTTTGATTGTCACTTGTTCTAAATCAACATCGTAAAACCAGACTTTGCCAGTACTTGAGACTATTTCTTGTTCGAATGGTTTTTTATAGCTCCATCGGAACTTACCGGGGCGACTTAAATAAAACAGTCCATGACTGGTTTGGGTTGCTTGCCCATTTTCATTTAAGGTGACTTGTTTGAAGTCGGCAGTTAAGGACGTCGTGCTGGCTAGAAAAGCCTTTAGCTCTTCGACAGGCAATGGCTGGGCATATGCGTTATTAAAGCTAAATAAAAAAAACAGAATAAGTATTTTAGGCATGTGATTATTGGTCATAAAAATCAAAAATTATCTTGTAAAAAATCGTTAAACCATGTTTTTGTACGATTTAAAGTGGATGTTATACAGGGGGATACTTGAACAGGTGCTGAACCTTTTATATAAGGATAGGCGATTGCACCTTCACATTGTTCATTGGCTAACAGTCCATTAGTAGGGTCTATCCAGTTGTTTTCTATATTATCTGCTGGAATTAAATTTACAGACTGAGTTGAAACCTTTCTCATTAAGTCAGTCCATATTTGTAAAGCACCACTGGCTCCCGTTAAGCCGGATGGTTTATTGTCATCCCGACCTATCCAGGCAACGGAAAGATAATCGCCACTGAAACCAGCAAACCAGCTATCTCTTAATTTATTGGTGGTTCCTGTTTTACCCACTAAACCAAATGCTTTAGGGATATAAAGATAGGCAGATCGACCGGTTCCTTCAGTCATCACTTCTTGTAGCATTTTATTAGTAATGTAGGTTGCTGCGGGGTCGACAGCTTGCCTAATGGTATAAGGATAGCTTTGTAACTTTTCTCCATCAGCCGCAATAACCGCTTGAATTGATCTAATGGGCGTTGCAAAGCCATCACCCGCCAGTGTCTGGTACATTTGAGTGACTTCCAGTGGTGTTAAAGCCGATGCCCCTAACAGCAGAGAGGGGTATAGATTAACAGGCCTGCTCACACCTAGATTTCTTAAGGTCTTTGCAATTCGTCCCAGACCGACATCCATACCTAAGCGTACCGTTGCCAAGTTATAGGAATGGGCTAAAGCGGTATGTAATTCGACCTCACCATGTTCTTTATTATCATAGTTATTAGGTTTCCAAAGCTGACCTTTTTTACTCTTAACTTCTATTGCTGTATCACTGATTTTTGTTGTGATGGTATATCTGTCAGGATATTCCAGTGCCGTTAGATAGACGACCGGTTTAATTAATGAGCCTATCGGCCTTACCGCATCCAAAGCTCTATTAAACCCAGCTCCTTTTGGATTACGACCACCTGCCAAGGCAACAATTTCACCACTATCACGTCTAGTAACAATTGCAGCAGTTTCTAATTTACTTGTTTTAGGTCTTTTTTCTAACTGCTTGAGTTTCTGACTAATACTTTTCTCAAGAATGTTTTGTATTTGAGTATCAAGTGTTGTAAATATTCTTAGACCGTCAGAGGTTAAGTCATCTTCTTTGTATTCTTGTCTGAGCTGACGCTTAACCAGATCTAAAAATCCAGGATATCTATTAACTGAACGATGTGAACGTGCGATAACATTAAGTTTTTTTCGTTTAGCTGCAATCGCTTGTTTTTTGGTGATATAGCCCTGATTATGCATTTCATCTAACACCAGATTGCGACGTTTAACTGATCGGCTAGCATGTTTTCTTGGGTCGTAAAACGAAGGACCTCTCACCAAAGCCACTAATGCTGAAACTTCATGTAAAGGCAGGTTTTTTAAAGGGCGACCAAAATAAAATTCACTTGCTAAACCAAATCCATGTACAGAGCTTGCGCCATCTTGTCCTAAATAAATTTCATTAAGATAAGCCTCTAAAATTTCATCTTTTTCAAACCGGTATTCTAAAATCAAAGCCATAAAGGCTTCATTTATTTTTCGCCAAAGACTACGCTCTGGTGTCAGGTAAAAGTTTTTTACTAACTGTTGTGTGATGGTACTACCCCCTTGTACCACCGCCCCTGCTCGCACATTTGCCCACATTGCACGGGCAATTGCTTTAAATGATAGTCCGAAATGATTATAAAAATCACGGTCTTCTGTGGCTAATAATCCTTGAATCAATGCATCAGGTGTTGTTTCAAGCTTAATAAGAACGCGATCTTCTTTCCTGCTTGGGTAGAAACTGCCTATTTGGACAGGATCAAGCCTTACAATGGGCTTTTCTTTAGATGAGTTTAAATCAATGATTTTTGAAACGGTAGACTCAGCAAATTTAACTCTTACAGACTGGCTTTGTTGCTTTTTATCCCAAAAAACAAAACTGCGTGTTTTAACATTAATCAGCCGGCCTTTTTTATAGTAGGTTCCTTCAGAGGCTAAGTGATAGTCACGCCGATAATGTAATTGCTGTAACAAATCTTCAAACTTATCAGGGCTTAGTTTGGAACCTGCATAAATTTCAACCGGACTGGCATAAACTCTTGCAGGAATAGACCAGCGTTTACCTTCAAATTGTTTGCGGACTGTGTAATCTAAATAACCAAGATAAGAGAACAGTACAAAACTAAAAATCACAAAAAAGAATAGCAGTCCTTTTTTAAACCAATGCAAGGGTTGTTTAGCGGGTTTTCTTTTTCGGCTTTTGCTTTTGGTTGTTTTTGGTTTTTTAGCTTTTGTTTTAGCTTTAGTAGCCATGTATTGTCACAAATAATAATAAATTCTAGCTATTATACTGGCTATGAAGAAGGTTGCTTGCTTTATAGCTCATTGAGTATTAAAGCATGCTGAAGGCAGATAATCTGAACTTAAGACACTAGATATTACCTTCGTGTCCCAAGTTATAATCTGATTAGTTTATTAATGATGTAATCTTTTTCAAGTGATTGGGTTCCTTAAACGATTGTAAGGAAATAGAACTGCCTGCTAATAAGTTTACTTCTGGCTTACCAAAAAGATAGCCTTGACCTAGATTCACGCCCATTTCTTTCAATTTTTTAACTGTCTCAGGTGTCTCAACAAACTCGGCAATTGTTTTTTTACCTAACTGTTTAGCTATTTCAGCCATTGATTTAACTAACACTTGATCCGTCTCGTCACTAGTTAAGTTCTGAATAAATTGACCATCTATTTTGAGGTAATCAACAGGAAACGTTTTTAAATAGTTGAATGAACAAAACCCCGCACCAAAATCATCTAACGCAAATTTACAACCCAAAGCCCGAATTTTTGTGATCATATCCCTAGTTTGTTGAAAACTATCAATAGCTGCGGTCTCTGTGATTTCAAAGGTAATGCGGCTTGCATCTACCCAAGTCAATTCTAATTTTTGTTGAATGGTAGGTAATAATGAATCATCTTGGAAGGCAACGCTGGATAAATTAATTGCCAAAGACACATTTGATTTATTAGCAGGTAGTTCTGCAATAAAATCAATAGCCTTTTCAACGACCCATTGGTCAATACTGTGTATCAACCCCATGCGCTCAGCAACAGGTATAAACTCCCCTGGGTAAATAATTTCATTATCTCCCCCCCTCATTCTTATGAGCACTTCATAGTGTGAAACATCACCCGTATTAAGATCAACAACTGGTTGAAAAACCAAGAAAAAATTCTTTTCCAGCAGTGCAGATCTAATTAGCGGCACCCAATAAATGTCTTTATGTCTTTCTTTTACAGTCGTGTCATTTTCATTATATTCCCATATCATATTTCGGCCATTTTCCTTAGCCATAATACAAGCCTGACGCGCACGAGAAATAATTTCACTTGGGTGATATACCGCAGTGGCAGTATTTAATGCCGCATATCCCACTGATAATGACATGCTATAGCATACGTCTCCCGAAAAGAAACGAGATTCATAAATTGATGATCTAATTTTTTCAGCTATGTTTTTGATTTTATTAAGTGATTGATTTTCTATGAAAAGGCAAAATTCATCAGAACCTATGCGGGCAAACAAATCGTTCTTAGCTATCAGTTTTCTGATAATAGCTACCATTTCTACTAAAATTCTGTCCCCAGTTTCATAGCCTTCTAATTCGTTGATTAAAGTAAAGCGGTCAATATCAATAAATAGTAAGGCTCCATTTTGCTGCAGCATATTACTTCGATTAAGGATAAGCCTTAATTGTCGCTCAAAATTTTGCCGGTTCAGTAGCCCTGTTAATTCATCATGAACAACCAGATATTTCAATTTGGCATCAACTACTTTGCGTTCTGCCAATTCATTAATTAATCGTTCTTCCTGATTGTGTCGCAGAAATCGCTCATGCTTCATAATCAGTTGAAAACCAATGACAATCAATAACTCTGAAAAATTTACAGGTATTGAAATATGATGATTCAAACAACCTTCATCAAAATAACAATCTTCAGTATCAGAATCTACAACCACAAATGGAATAGTTGATCCATCTTCAGGAGAAGACAGTGTCATGCACATTTCTTTAACCTGACATTGAGGTAGCTTATCATTTACGATAACTAAGCCAATTTTCTCAGGATCATTGTAGTAAGGTCTTAAAATCTCATAGATTTTGCTACCATCTTGAGCCAACCTAATATTAGAAAAACCATGTTTTTCCAGATATGTTTTTATTTCTTCAGCCAGAGCTTCATTATGCTCAGCAATAATAATAATTTTTTCTTTTAAACTTTCACAAATAACCATAAAGCCAACCAAAGCATAATTAATAGGTTTTTATTTTTCTAAAACACCAAAACCCCGTAGACTCCTTGTTGTTTATAGAATAACAACTACATTTAACTACTTCTCTTGAGTATTTAAGAATTCACAACAACTATAGTCTATTTTCAGAATTTTGTTATTTATGCCAAATGCTTCACAAAAAATATTATCGATCTCTGATCTTTTTGAAGGGGATATAAAACTTGCCTCTCCGCCTAACATCTATTTTGAATTACAAAAAACAGTTGAAGACCGAACAAAATCAATCAAGGATTCTGCATTTATTATTGAAAAAGATGCATCCTTAGCGCTTAAGTTATTAAAAATAGTTAACAGTGCGTTTTATGGGTTCCCGTCTAAAATTGCTTCGATTGACCGTGCAATTAACCTTGTGGGAGTGACAGAGCTGCAAAATTTGCTTTTAAGTACAATAGTACTGGACAAGTTTGCCGATTCACCTAATGACTTGTTGTCTATGCATGACTTCTGGGCAAAAAATTTACGCTGTGCTTTAATTGCACAAGAAATAGATCGCTATCTAGGCAACAAGTTTTGTGATTCTATCTTCATTTGCGGAATACTCCACAATATTGGACAACTCATTTTCTTTCGACGCATTCCGGATCTTGCAAAACAAGTACATTTAGCAACCTACGAGCATGAAGATTCATCTTCGAGCTATGAAATAGAAATAGAGACTAACCTTATTGGTTTTGACCGTTATCAAACGGGGGCGCTACTTACAAAACAATGGAAACTTCCCGATATTATTTCAGAAAGTATAAAGTTACATGCCTATCCTGATGATACCGGACCATATTACCAAATAGCGGCTATAGTGAGAGTTGCCGATGGATACAGTAGAATCGACCATAATACCTGTGAAATAACAGAAGATACCCTTAATATTCCTTCTGAAGATATGAGCCATGTAATTGAACTAGCCTATAATCGGTTTGAAGAAGTATTTAAATTTTTCTATCAAGGTTAAATAATTTCCAAAACAATTTTTCCTTGCATATGTCCATTTTCAATCCTTTCATGTGCTTTTACTGCCTGACTTAGAGGAAGCGCCTCACATACATGTACATTAAGCTCTCCCTGTTCTATCCATTGAGTACATTGCTTTAAAATATCTATCTGTTTATCCCTTTGTTGATCAAGGCCTTTCAGCTGGGGAGTTAACATGAGTTCAAAGCCAATTAATAAGTTTCTCATCCTTGCTTCCGCAAATGAAACGGAGCCAGGGTCTAGTAATGTAATTAATCGACCAAAAAACCCTGTCGCTGAAATACTCTCTTTAAATACATCCCCTCCAACCGTATCAATTACAAGATCCGCACCCTTTCCAGCTGTCAGCTGCATAACTTCATCAACAAAATTATCTTGCGAGTAAATAATGCTGTGATCAGCACCTAATGATTTAACAAATGAAGATTTTGCTTCAGAGCTAACCGTGGTAATAACGGTTGCTCCTTTTAGTTTTGCAAGTTGAATTGCAATATGACCAACCCCACCAGCACCTGCATGAATTAAAACAGTTTCACCCTGTTGCAAATGCCCTTTATCAAATAATGCACCCCAGGCAGTAATTAAAACTAAAGGCAAGGCTGCTGCCTCAATAAAACTACAATTATCAGGTTTTAATGCTAACCATCGACAGTCAATAACGGTATATTCAGCGTAATTTCCTTGTTCTTGCCCCAGCCCACCATGACAAAACCAAACTTCATCACCTACTTTATATTCTGTAACGTCACTACCAATTTCTACAATTTCCCCAGCTCCATCACAACCTAAAACCATCGGCATTGGTTGTTGAAAAAAGCCACCATTGTTTCGAACTTTGGTATCTATAGGATTAATACCTGCTGCTTTTATTTTGATTTTAACTTCTGTGGAAATAGTAATTTGTGGCTCTGCAATATCAGTCAATTGCAACACATCCTTTGCTGCACCTGTTGCTGTCATTAAAACTGCTTTCATGTGTTTATATCCATTGTTGACGATAATCTTGATAAGTACTTTGTTTATATAAAGTTAGCTTGTTGTCTGCACCTAAAAGGTAAACATCAGGTAAGTCATAGCCATTAAATTTATTGGCCTTAATCAGACTATAAGCACCGACATCTAAAAAAACCAGTCTATCACCAATGACAGGCATCTTATTAAATTGGTATTCTCCAAACACATCACCTGCCAAACAACTTGATCCCACTAAAACACATGAATACTTACCACCCTGTTCTGCTTCAAATAATTCCGGCTGTTTTTGGTATTCAAATACTTCAGGGTTATGATTAACTGAGGTATCTAATACGGCAATCTGTTTTCCATCACTGATAAAACAATCAATCACTGTCGTTACAATATACCCTGCATTACCTACTACACCCTTTCCAGGTTCAATAAAGACATCAATATCATATTGTTTTTTTAATTGTTGAACTAGCTTAATGAAAGGCTGGTGATCTTTAATGGTATGAAAAAGATAACCTCCTCCTAAATTAAGCCACTTTAAACGCTTGAACTGTCTACCTAATTTATCCTTAACTTTATCCAAAGTTTTTTCTAATGATTGCAAGTCGGTATTAGAAAAAACAGTATGAAAATGCAGACCATCAATGGTTTCAGGCACTTCGTCAAAGTCCATTCCTAATTTGGAATAAGGGCGGCAAGGGTCAAATCGAAGATCATTTACAAATGATAATTTTGGATTAACCCTAACCCCAATTGAAGTATTGCAAATATCAGGACTTAACAGACGTTGATATTGGCTGATTGAATTAAAACTAATATGACTACAGAGATCTGTGATCTCACCAAATTCATTATCTCTCAAACCAGGTGTCGTAATATGAATCGTTCCCTTATCAGCCAATATTTCTTTTGCTAAGCGGGCTTCGTTTAAGGAACTGACTGAAAAGCCATCACAGTAGTTTTTTGCCAATTTTAAAACTGGTGCTAAAGGTAATGCTTTTATTGAATATAAAACGTGACACGCTGCTTGCTTTTTTAACTCGAACAGTTGAATTAAGTTAGTAGTGATTACCTTTTCATCAACTATAAAAGCAGGAGTCGTTGGAAGTTTGTTTTTAACTAAATTTAGATCCATTTTTATTGATAATAGTGTTTCTTTCTTCAGTTATGACTCTATCCATAAAGACATCATGTTTTTCCATAATTACTTTGTCACAGATTTGTGTTTGATAACAAACGGCTGTCAGTATGGCATCAGAATTAATGGTTTGAAATAATCGATCATAATAACCTGCACCATTTCCCAATCGACCACCATAACTATCAAAAGCCACACCTGGCACCATAATAAGATCTAACTCTTGAGGATTAACTTCTCGACCTTTCTTGCCCCATTGTGATCTAGGCGGTTCTAAAATACCCCAGGTTCCTGCAACTAATTCAGACAAATCGTTTAAATGCCATAATCCTAATTGCGGCTGCCCGCTATGGTCTTCTGTACAATAAGGGATAACAATTCGTTTGGTACTACCTAGCTCTTTAGCAACAACTTTAAGCGTTTGAACTTCTGATCGGCAATGTAAATACCACATCACAGTATCTGCATGCAGGTATTCAACTTGAGAAAGAAATTTATTACAGATTATTTCACTTAGCTGCGCCTTATTTATTTGTGCATTTCGGGCATCATAAGCCTGGCGACGTTGCTGTTTCTTGGTCATGATTATTGATTAATAGAAATAATTGATACAAAGGTTCTAAGAAAAATTTGATTTCAACTTTGTATCTCAGTACCTTTGCGTGCAGATGAAATGTCTACAATGCTGCAATAATAGCCTCACCCATTTCTATGGTTCCTGCTTTAGACTCAGGGTTCAAATCGGGTGTTACCAGTTTTCCTTCTTCTATAACTAGTTCAACTGCCGCTTTAATTCTTCTAGCGGCTTCGGTTTCACCTAAATGGTTTAACATCATTACTCCAGCCATAATGACAGCCGTTGGGTTGGCAATGTTTTGACCAGAAATATCGGGCGCACTACCATGAACCGCTTCAAACAATGCCGCATCTGTTCCGATATTTGCACCTGGAATCAATCCCAATCCCCCGACTAATCCAGCAGTTAAGTCAGATAAAATATCACCAAACATATTTGTGGTAACCACTACATCAAACTGACTAGGATCCATGACCATATGCATGCAGGTTGCATCAATAATTTTTTCATCAAACTCTATATCAGGATACCTTGCTGCTACTTCCTTAGCCGTATCTAAAAACAATCCTGAAGTATATTTTAGAATATTTGCCTTATGACACACCGTGACTTTTTTACGGCCATTTTCTTTCGCATACTTAAAAGCATATTCAACAATCCGCTCAGAACCTTCTTTGGTAATAACCGCTAGACTCTCGGCAACATCTTTATGCCTTGTTAAATAATGCTCTAACCCTAAATATAGACCTTCAGTGTTTTCTCTGACCACGACAATATCAACATTATCAAATTTGGTCTGTGCACCTTTCCATGTTTTGGCTGGTCGAACATTGGCATATAAATCATATTTCTGACGTAATGCCACGTTAATACTTCTAAAGCCACCACCCACGGGGGTCGTTAGTGGTCCTTTAAATGCAATTCTGTTTTTATCAATAGATGTTAGAGTTTCATCAGGTATAGGAGTGCCATGCTTATCAAAAGCTGCCATTCCTGCATCAGCTTCTTCCCAGTCAATCTTTACCCCAGTTGCATCAATAATTTTGACGGCAACCTCCATAATCGAAGGCCCAATACCATCTCCCTTAATCAATGTAACGCTATGCATTATTTATTTCTCCAAGCTTATCTTTTAGTAATTAAATGATACACAAAGTAACTATTTTTTGCTGAAATCAATGCACATAATCTATAATCAAGGGATCATCTATCTACAATTACTAAAATATAGAGAAAAAAATGGAAAAGCAATTCATCTTACATATGCTAACCACCGCTAAAAACCTGAGCCCATTTGATGTCAACATGGCTCTAGATGCTGGCTGGGTCGCTGCAATCCCTTATATCAATGTCGAACCAAGCGAAGTAAAGGGTTTAATTCAAGATGTTATTTTTTCGCGTAGTCCTAAAGGTTTAAATAGAACGGGAATTTTTATTGGCGGCAGAGATACAAAACAAGCTAGAGATATGCTAAAAACAGCAAAAAACTCTATGTTCCCTCCTTTTGAAGTCTCCGTTTTTGCTGACCCAAGTGGTGCGTTCACTACTGCAGCGGGTATGGTTGCTACGGTTGAAAATGAATTAGATACCAAATTCAACACCACTCTAGAAGGTAAAAATTTACTGGCTCTCGGAGGAACAGGCCCAGTGGGTCAAGCGGCTGCCGTTTTAGCGGCTCAAGCCGGTGCTAATGTTAGAATTATCGGTAGGCAACTTGATAAAGCTCAACATGTTGCAGACTTATGTAATGATGAGTTTGGAGAAGGAAAAATCTCCATTCAAGCCGGTTTGGATAGTGATAAATCTGAATATATCAAAACAGCTGATGTTGTTTTTGCAACCGGTGCTGCGGGTATTGAATTACTGAGTGCAGAACATATCGCTTCTGCCGCACAACTTAAGGTAGCTGCTGATATTAATGCGGTTCCACCATCAGGTATTGTTGGTTTAGATGCTTTTGACAATGGTAAAGAAATAGAGGGAACCATCAGTGGTGCTGTCGGTTTAGGTGCCTTAGCCATTGGAAATATAAAATACCAAACCCAAAGCCAGTTACTTAAACAAATGATTGAAAGTGAGAGTCCTGTTTTTCTTCATTTTGAACATGCTTTTGAAGTTGCGCGTCAAATTATAAAAACATCTAAATAAGGAAGCAAAATGCCAAAGCGCAGTATTCTTCATATGTTGGACCCTATGCCTAATAATAGCCCCTTTGATATCAATATGGCTGTCGACACCGGTTTCGATATTTTGATGCCGTACAACAATGTCAAACTGGAAGATATTCATGGTTTAACACAAGATGCTATTTTTTCTCGTAGCCCCTCTGGTATAAAACGAACAGGTATTTTTATCGGCGGTAGGGATATGGGACTGGCAATGGATATGATAGATGCCGCTAAACAAGCAATGGTTCCACCTTTTGAAGTATCTGTACTAGCTGACCCTAGTGGCGCCTTTACCACAGCAGCAGCATTAGTTGCCTGCGTGGAAAAACAGCTTAAAGATCACCACGGTAAAGAACTTAAAGACTGCAAAGCTTTGGTTTTTGGTGGAACAGGGCCTGTCGGAATTGCAACTGGTGTTATCGCCTCATTGGCTGGAGCAACAACGGCTTTAGTTGACCATATGTCCCTGGACGCTGCAAGTGATGTCGCTAAAGAATATAACCGCCGTTGCCAAAGCACTTTAAGTGGTGCCGTTGCCAATTCTGATGAAGAAAAAGCATTATTAATAGCCGATGTGGATATTATATTTTGTACGGCTAAAGCAGGCATTCAAGTATTAAGTAGCGAAGTATTGGCACAAGCAAAGCAACTAAAAGTTGCTGGTGATGTCAATGCTGTTCCTCCGGCAGGGATTGCAGGTATAAAAGCTACTGACAATGGTATAGCACTTGATCAACCACAAGGCGCTATTGGTGTAGGTGCACTAGCCGTTGGTAACGTGAAATACCAAGTACAAAATAAATTACTACAATTTACTTTGGATACTGATAAACCCGTTTATTTAGACTTTAGAGAAGCGTTTGATAAAGCGCGTGAGATAGTATAAAAAATCTCGTACAAAACCATCCCTCTCTCTGCCGCTGCTTTAGACGCAGTAGCATAAGAGGGTAAGTGTTAGCTATTAAAGGACATTTTATCGCCAAAAGCAGCTCGCCAATCCTGATCAAACTGCTGTACTGCCGGTTCAATAGCAGGGTGTGTTAACATTTGTCCCGCAATATCAACAGGTATAGTAATCGCTTCTACACCTAACTTCATCACCTCAATCACTTGTTGGGTATTTTTAAAGCTGGCGGGCAGAAGCATGCACTTTAAATTATTGTTAGCGATTAAAGTTTGCAAATCAGCAACCACAGCAATCCCATTCCCACCCATCGTATCCATACGATTAACATAAGGTGCCAAATAATCAGCACCTGATAAAGCAGCCATAAAACCTTGTTGCACACTGTAAATAGCCGTTGCCAGAACCTGGATATTTTGTTTTTTTATACGTTTAATTGCAGCCAAGCCAATTTCATTTGCTGGAACTTTAATGACCATATCATAGGGTAAAGCATTTATTTTTATCGCTTCCTCAACTATTTCAGCTACAGTTTGACTAATGACTTGCACATGAAACCGTGCATCTGCTCCTAATATATCAACCAAGTCAGATAAGGATTGATTTACACCGATACCCGCTTTAGCCAGAATAGAAGGGTTAGTTGTTACGCCTTTAACAGGTAAGCATTGGTTAAAACGTGCTACTTGTTCAGCATCAACCGTATCTAGGTAGAGTTCTATCATTAAATCCTCTGATAATTATTTATTTTGACTGGAAACGGGTGTGATTAAAAGTGAAGTAATTGTATTCAGCAATATTGTAGAGCGGACTTCAGTCCGCAAATCATGCTGAAAT
>ENA-ORXI01002071-ORXI01002071.1-sediment-metagenome-genome-assembly--contig:-NODE-2071-length-14975-cov-4.863002_pt1 | contig 14975 bp, 16 predicted proteins | sample MGYA00237861_ERZ511468 | MGnify/ENA primary metagenome ERZ511468 (study PRJEB26299, sample SAMN06266213) | sediment metagenome | isolation source: Hudson Canyon methane seep mesocosm | place... | reverse complement strand
ACGACAACATCCACAAGAAAAGATGCGTATCAATTAATATCTTCATGGATCAATCACCATAAAATAAAGTATTGATCTCATCGTCCTTATCTAAAAAATCCCTAGGGATTGTAATTTGTCCTGCCAGCAACCCCAGCACTCTTTTTTTTGACGGTTTATGAATGACAAGATCAACGAGGGGTAAGTTGTTTTTAGTGATAGTCACTTCTTCGCCGTGATGTGCCATTTCGACTAATTTAGAGAAGTTTACTTTTTCTTCAGAAATATTAACAATCATAATTATTGCCTAGTCAAATTCATATAGAACCTATGATGCCAATATGGGTTATGTGGGTCAATTAGAGAAATAAAGAGATGAGACTGGACTACTTAAAAGAACATAGGCTCATTTAACTTGCATACCCACTTGAGCACCATCATCTGGGTTTAAGATAAACAACTCTTTATCACCAGGTCCTGCAGCTAATACCATACCTTCAGATAAACCAAAACGCATTTTGCGTGGAGCCAAATTGGCTACCATCACTGTTTGTTTGCCAATCAAGTCTTCAGGGGTATAGGCAGACTTGATACCTGCAAACACTTGACGTTCACCCAGACCGATATCTAAGGTTAGTTTAAGTAATTTATCAGCACCTTCTACATGTTCGGCATTAATAATGTTAGCGACACGTAAGTCAATTTTGGCGAAATCCTCAAAGCTGATTTCATCGGCGATAGGTTCAATCTCTGAATTTGATTGTTGTTTTTTTGCTTTTGGAGTTTCTGCTGCTAATGTTTGTTTTGAATCATCAAGGATAGCTTGAATTTTATCTGATTCTATCCGGGTTATTATTTGCTTGAAGCTATTGATTTCATGGCCAAGTAGTGGTGATTTAATATCAGTCCAGAGCAACGGCTCAATATTTAAAAATGTTTCTGCTTGTTGCGCCGACTGTGGCAGGACTGGTCTTATATAAGCGACCAAGACACGGAATAAATTAATGCCCATGGTGCAGATATCATGTACCTGTTGATCCTTACCTTCTTCTTTCGCTAAAGCCCAAGGTTTCATTTCATCGATATATTGATTGGCTTTGTCAGCTAGGGCCATGATGTCACGCATGCCTTGACCAAATTCACGGTTTTCATAACGAGCGGCAATAGCTTCGGCTTGATCGGTAAACTCTTTAAATAAAGCAGGTTCTGATAATGAGCTAGCTAATTTTCCATCAAAACGTTTTTTGATAAAACCAGCACAACGGCTGCCGATGTTCACCAGTTTACCGACAATGTCGGAGTTAATGCGATTTTGGAAGTCTTCCAAATTTAAATCAATATCATCAATGCCAGAGCCTAATTTGGCCGCATAGTAATAACGTAAATATTCTGGATTTAAATGATCTAAATAAGTACGGGCTTTAATAAATGTACCACGTGATTTAGACATTTTTTTGCCATCAACAGTTAAAAAACCGTGGGCAAATATTGAGTTCGGCAAACGGAAACCTGCTCCTTGCAACATCGCAGGCCAGAATAAGGCATGGAAGTAGATAATATCTTTACCGATAAAGTGCACCATTTCAGTAGTGCTGTCGGCTTTCATAAACTCATCAAAATCAACACCGGTGCGTTCACAGTAGTTTTTAAAACTAGCAAGGTAACCAATAGGCGCATCTAACCATACATAGAAAAATTTACCCGGTGCATCAGGAATTTCAAAACCAAAATAGGGCGCATCACGTGAAATATCCCAATCTCGTAGTCCGCTTTCAAACCATTCATTTAATTTATGGCTTACTTCGTCTTGTAGATGTCCACCTTGTGTCCAGTTTTTAAGATCTTCTTCAAAATCACCGAGTTTGAAAAAGTGATGCTCTGAATCTTTAGTGATGGGAGTGGCACCAGATACAGCTGAAACAGGGTTTTTCAATTCGGTTGGATCATAGGTTGCACCACAAGCTTCACAGCTGTCGCCATATTGATCATCTGCACCACATTTTGGACATTCGCCGCGAATAAAACGATCGGGCAAAAACATTTCTTTTTCAGGATCGTAAGCCTGGCTGATAGTGCGTGTAGTGATGTGACCTGCTTCTTTATTAGCAAGATAAACTTGGCTTGCTAAAGCCTGATTTTCAGGACTATGCGTACTGTGATAATTATCAAAACTGATATTGAAATCAGCAAAGTCTTTTTGATGTTCGGTTTTTACATCAGCGATAAGTTGTTCAGGTGTAATGCCTTCGTTTTGAGCACGCAACATAATGGGCGTGCCATGGGCATCATCGGCACAAACATAATGCACTTCGTGACCACGCATCTTCTGAAAGCGCACCCAAATATCTGTTTGAATATATTCCACTAAGTGACCAAGGTGAATAGAACCATTGGCGTATGGCAGGGCGCTGGTAACAAGAATTTTTCTTTGCATGAATGAACCGAAATTACATAGGATAAAAACCGCTAAAGATACCAGAAATAGGCACCAGACACCATTTGGTAAATCGTTTATTAACTATGCATTTGCAAAGTTCAATTTTTTGAATTAGATTGGCAGTCAGTTGTTTGCTATTAAATCAGCTTGTTCGGTTCGTGAGTCATGCTTAAAGCAAAGGGATGTAGATGGAACTGAAAATACACGACATTCATACTGGGGCTATTGAATCAGCGCTTAAAAAAGCGACGCAATATCGCTCTTTACTCGAACCTGAAATTGCTGAAAGCATTTGCCTTGATATTCTTCATGTTGAAGCTAACAATCAACAAGCCCTTGTTATATACATCCTTGCGTTAACTGATCAGATCAACCAAGCTGAAAAACAAAGCCAAATTAAAGCAATCATAAGAGCAATAGAAAAGCTTGAAAGTGAATATCAGCGCTATTATTACGCTGGATTATTAAGCGAGCGCCGCGCACGTTTTTTAATTACACAACCGATGTCACACTCTTTTGCTTATGACTATTTCTACGAAGCATTAGAAAACTACCAACAAGCTCAAAACATTCGTCCAGATCAAAATGACGAAGCTATTCTTCGGTGGAATAGTTGCATCAGAACAATTCAGAAAGAAAAACTCCAACCAAGGCGTGATAGTGAAGATATTTTAGTCGACATGGAAAGTTGATAATGGCGCCTTTATTACAATTACAAAAAAGAACCATGGCCCTAGCTGGTGTATTGATGTTGGCCTACCTTGTTTTACATATGCTCAGCAATCTTAGTTTTTTTACTGAGGCGAGTTTTACAGCATTCTATGATTGGTATAACGGTGGTCTGATCAGGTGGATAGTACTATTTACTCTAATTGCCGCGATAGTTATTCATGTCAAAGTAGCCTTTCGGATCCGCAAGAAAAATGCTGAAGCAAGAACGATTGATTATGCTCAGCACGACAAATTTAAAATTCCTGCCCATCTTGTTACTGCCAGCATTATCTTTTTATTAGCTTTTATTATTATTCATATTGTTCAGTCATTATTTTTTGAGCACTTCAATACCTATGAAGAACTCACTAATGTATTTCAATCGACGTTGATGGTGTTGTTTTATCTAGCAGGTATATTTGTTTTGACCATGCATTTGCAACACTCTTTAGTCAATGTTCTACAAACCCTTGGTAAAACCTCAATAAGTTGCCATGTTTATGTTTGGTTAGGCACTTTATTATTAAGCATTGGTTTTGCGGTAATTCCTCTTGCTATTTATTTTGGGATGTCATGACTGATCTAGAATTGGAAAATCACACACCGACAGGTAAGTTGGAAGATCGGTGGACGCAACATAAATTCAACTTAAAGATTGTCAGCCCAGCCAATCGGAAAAAATATAATGTGATCGTTGTGGGCACCGGTTTAGCCGGTGCTTCAGCTGCCGCCTCTTTAGGTGAAATGGGGTTTAATGTTAAAACCTTCTGTTTCCAAGACAGCCCTAGACGTGCTCATAGCATTGCTGCTCAAGGTGGCGTGAATGCTGCTAAAAATTATCAAAATGATGGTGACAGTGTTTGGCGATTATTTTATGACACCATTAAAGGCGGAGATTTTAGAGCCAGAGAATCAAATGTTTTTCGTTTGGCAGAACTAAGCAATAACATCATTGATCAAGCGGTTGCCCAAGGTGTGCCATTTGCTCGTGAATATAGTGGTTATCTTGCCAATCGATCTTTTGGCGGCGCCCAAGTTTCGCGTACTTTTTATGCGCGAGGTCAAACGGGTCAACAGTTATTGTTGGGTGCTTATCAAGCAATGAGCCGTCAGGTTGAAGCCAAGACCATAACGCATCATTCACGTTGTGAAATGCAAGATCTGATCATGATCGATGGCAAAGCGAAAGGCATCGTTAGTCGTGATTTAATAACAGGCAAGTTAGAAGCACACATGGCAGATTGTGTGGTGTTATGCACCGGTGGTTACGGTAATGTTTTTTACCTATCTACTAACGCTAAAGGTTGCAATGCATCTGCTGCATGGCGTGCACACAAACATGGTGCTTTATTTGCCAACCCTTGTTTTACGCAAATTCACCCAACCTGTATTCCCCAACAAGGTGAGTTGCAATCTAAACTAACCTTGATGAGTGAATCGTTGCGTAATGACGGTCGCGTTTGGGCACCTAAAAATAAAGAAGATTGTGATAAAAAACCCGAAGAAATAGCCGAAGCCGACAGAGATTATTTCCTAGAGCGTATGTATCCCGCTTTTGGTAACTTAGTGCCAAGAGACATAGCTTCACGAGCGGTTAAATTGATTTGTGATGAAGGTCGAGGTGTTGGTCATGAAATTGATGGGCAAAAACTAGGTGTTTATTTAGATTTTGCCAACGCAATAGAAACCTTAGGTAAAGATGCCATTAGTGAAAAATATGGCAATTTGTTTGAAATGTATCAACGTATTACCTCCGAAGATCCGAATGTCACACCGATGCGGATCTATCCTGCTGTCCACTACACCATGGGCGGTTTATGGGTTGATTATAATTTGATGACAACCATAGATGGCCTATTTGCTGGAGGAGAAGCCAATTTCTCTGATCATGGTGCCAACCGTCTAGGTGCTAGTGCGTTGATGCAGGGTTTGGCAGATGGTTATTTTGTTTTACCCGCCACGGTTGCCAATTATTTAGCACAACAAAAACCTCTGGACTTAGGCAAAACGTATCCCGAAGCAGAACAAGCTTTGCAAACAAGCAAAGATCGAATTGATAAGTTAATGAATGCTCCGTTCCCTAAAATTACACCCGATGAATTCCATCGTAAATTAGGCAAAATCATGTGGGATGCCTGCGGCATGGCACGAGAAAAAGACGTATTAGAAAAAGCCATAGCGGATATTGAAGTATTACAAGAACAGTTCTGGCAACAAGTTAAAGTGACAGGTAGCGGCGAAGAGTTAAATCAAACCTTAGAGCGTGCTGGTCGCATTGCCGACTTTTTTGAACTAGCGGAGTTGATGTGTGTTGATGCGTTAACACGAGAAGAGTCATGTGGTTGTCATGCTCGTGATGAGCATATTTCAGCGGATGGCGAAGCACAGCGACATGATGAAGATTTCTCCTATGTTGCTGCTTGGCAATATACGGGAAAACTCAGTATGCCGGTGTTATATAAAGAAGAGTTACTTTTTGAGTTTGTTAGACCTAATACAAGAAACTACCGATGAACTTTACTTTACATATATGGCGACAAAAAGATCAGCAATCACCAGGTGTCTTTGTGTCTTATCAAATAGACGTGAGCGAAGATACTTCATTTCTTGAAATGCTTGATGCTTTAAATGAAAAATTGATTATCGAAGGTAAAGACGCGATTGCCTTTGATTTTGATTGTCGAGAGGGGATCTGTGGTTCGTGTAACTTGGTGATCAATGGCACGCCTCATGGCAAACACGAATGCACCACTACCTGTCAGCAATATATGCGTGACTATATAGATGAGCCTGAGCTTTGGATAGAACCATGGCGAGCAACGGCTTTTCCCATTATTAAAGATTTGATTGTAGATAGAACGTCGTTTGAAAAAATTATTCAGGCTGGGGGCTATATCGAAGTACGCACCGGTTCAGCTGGCGAAGCAAATGCAACCTTAATTGAAAAACCAGTGGCCGATGCTGCGTTTGATGCGGCAACGTGCATCGGTTGTGGTGCCTGTGTTGCAATCTGCCCTAATGCTTCAGCAACCTTGTTTGTGGCAGCTAAAGTCAGCCATTTATCTACATTGCCACAAGGTGAAGTAGATAAAAAACGAGCTTACAAACTTTTAGAAGCGATGGAAGAACAGGGTTTTGGTTCTTGTAGTAATTACCGCGAATGTGAACGAGTTTGTCCTAAAGGTATTAGCGTAAGCACGATAACAACAATGAACAAACTGCTTTATCAGCAAAAATAATCTTATTTTCACGCGCTAAACAATGCAGTTGTATTGTTGTTACACTCTCTGGCAACTTACAGCTATAAAGTTTAATGGTGGAGAGAAATCATGGCAAAAGTAATTTTTACACATGTTTATGTCATTGTGGTGGCAATTTTTATTGTGATGACAGGCAATATCTTAGCGGATAACTACGGCACAACCATTTTATCTAAAATTACCAGTATTAAAGACAGCGCAGATCGTGAAGTTAGAGACGTTCAAAGCACGGTGAAAGACTGGAATCAAAATATCCTAGATTAAAAAACGTGATTTATGACTTTAATTTATATGATGTAGATCACGACATCGCGAGCTATTAATACATAATTCTAAAAGCCCATATAAGCTTTGTGGATGAAGCCAAAGGCTTGTTCAGTATAAAATAGTCGGTTGAAATTTTAATCTCTAGTTCAACAGCTGTTGAACTTAAAGGAAACATCGAATGTTAAACCCATCTCAAATCAAAAAAATTGTTGGTGATTATCAAGATCCATCAACATTAATGACGCTGGCTGATACCAAAGCGAACATCAAGGTCGAGCTTGATGACAATAAAGTGAATGTAGAGATTCGCTTAGGTTATCCAACAAAAACGTATGTTGATATCTTGCAATCAGAGTTAGTTGCTCTTGTGCAAAAAGAGACTGAATCTGAATCAGTGAATGTAGAGATCACCACTAAGATAATCTCACACAAAGTACAACAAGGTGTGCCTGCACTTGAGAATGTAAAAAATATTATTGCTGTTGCTTCAGGTAAAGGCGGGGTGGGTAAATCAACTACATCAGTCAATCTTGCTTTGGCTTTAGCAGCAGAAGGCGCAAAAGTCGGCATATTAGATGCGGACATTTATGGCCCTAGCCAACCACGCATGTTAGGAACAACACAACGCCCAGAATCAGCAGATGGTAAATCCATCGAGCCGATAGAGAGTTTTGGCATTCAAAGTATGTCGATGGGCTTTTTAATCGAAGAAGAAGAGCCAATGATATGGCGTGGCCCGATGGTGACACAAGCATTACAACAAATGCTTGGTGATACCAATTGGCAAGAATTAGATTATATGGTGATTGATTTGCCACCAGGTACCGGCGATATTCAACTTACCTTGTCACAGAAAGTACCGGTGAGTGGTGCGGTAATAGTGACAACACCACAAGATATTTCTTTGTTGGATGCTCGCAAGGCATTAAAAATGTTTGAAAAAGTCAATGTGCCCGTATTAGGTATTGTTGAAAATATGAGCACACATATCTGTAGCAACTGTGGTCACGAAGAACATATCTTTGGTTCAGGTGGTGGTGATAGCATGGCACAACAATATAATGTTGATATGTTAGGAAGCGTACCGTTAGATATCAAGATCCGTGAAGGTGCAGATAGTGGCCACCCAACGGTTGTTAGCGAACCTGATAGCGATATAGCATTATCTTACAGAACCATAGCTCACCGTATTTCAGCCCATCTTGCAAAGCAGGGCAAAGATTATAGTGGGGCTTTTCCAAATATAGTGATCAAAAACGATTAATAACGTTATCATTGTGGGTATTTAGTAAACATAACAAAGCGGTTGGAATATGAGCATCAAATCAGATAAATGGATCCGCCGAATGGCAGAACAAGAAGGCATGATTAGACCATTCGAGTCGGGACAAGTTAGAGACATTGGCAACGGCAGAATGATTTCCTATGGCACCTCGAGTTATGGTTACGACGTTCGGTGTTCAAATGAATTTAAAATATTCACCAATATAAACTCTGCGATTGTTGATCCCAAAAACTTTGATGAAAGCAGCTTTGTTGATGTGAATTCCGATGTTTGCATTATTCCGCCAAACTCATTTGCTTTGGCTCGCACAGTTGAAACGTTCAAAATACCGCGCAATGTTTTAACTATTTGTTTAGGTAAATCTACCTATGCACGTTGTGGCATTATCGTAAATGTCACCCCGTTAGAGCCAGAATGGGAAGGGCAAGTTACCTTAGAGTTTTCTAATACCACGACATTACCAGCAAAAATTTATGCTAATGAAGGTGTTGCTCAAATGTTATTTTTTGAATCTGATGAAGTGTGCGAAACTTCATATGCTGATAGAAATGGTAAATATCAAGGTCAAACAGGTGTAACACTGCCACAATCCTAATTTAAAGGAATCATCGGATGGTCAATGCTTCGCCTTTTAAATACTTTGCAGCATTATGTGCAATCACTTTGTTATTAACAGGGTGTAGCTCTGAACGTAATTCTGATGAGCAATGGTTGCATAGTGAACTAGGTAGTTATGCCTCGGCTTTTTCACCCAACGGTAAATATGTATTGGTAGGTGATACCGATTTACCAGCAAAATTATGGGATATAGAAGCCAATAAAATCGTTCATAGCTGGCAGAACGTGCCTGAAGCGGCGGGAACGACAACTGTAGTAGGTTTTTCTGGTGATAGTAAAGTCGCCGCAACCGTTGAGCAGGGTGGGACTGTATCGGATGTAAGTGCATCTTTTAGGAACGAAGTCGAAATCGTACAGCAGGATGTGATTGTATTGTGGGACGTGGCGACAGGCGAGCCGATGATTCGTTTGAGCTTTCCTGTTCGAATTAGGGCAATTGCTTTGTCTGAACATGGCGATTATTTGTTTATGGCACTTTATGACCGTACAGCGGTTTATTTTGATGTTATTGAAAACCGCGTATTACGAATTTTTGAACATGATGGCAAAGCAGTCAATTCACCGATAAACCAAATTATCAATGCCGTTGCAATTTCGCCTAGTGGTAAATATGGCCTGACTGGTGGTGACGATCAAACAGCAAGATTATGGGAATTTGAATCCGGGAAGTTATTACGCACTTGGAAACATGGTAATGCAGTGAGTATTGTCTCTTTCTATCCCAAAGGTGGTTATGTATTGACCGGTGCCGGCAACGACCAAACGCACTTTTGGAATATGAAAACAGGCGAAAAACGTTATACCCTAAGAATGTCTCCTTGGCCGAAAGATAGACCACTACCTAATTTCCCTGTTTTTCAAACGACTATCTCAGCCGTTGATTATTCGCCTGATTACAAATATATGGTTACAGGACATTCCTCACGAGAAATTTGTTTGTGGGCTGTTGCTTCCGGCGATAAACAAGTTTGCTGGCAAGTAGCTCGCAAAAATGCATTGCGTCCCGGTGTTGTTTTACAAGCGGTGTCTTTTTCAGATGATGGTCGTGCGGTGTACAGTGAAGCTGGAAATGGCATAGGTCAAAAGTGGTTACTAAAATAAGGCTGTTGTATGCATAAACTAGTCTTTTTTGTTCCAGAAAGTCATAAAGAAGCGGTGAAAAATGCGATTTTTGCTCAAGGCGCCGGCCACTATCAAGGTTATGAAAACTGTTCTTGGGAAACCTTGGGAGTAGGGCAGTTTAAACCTTTAGCGGGTAGTCAACCGTATATTGGCGAACACGATGCTATTGAATCAGTTGATGAATATCGCGTTGAAACCGTGTGTGTAGACAATTGCATTAAAGCGGTATTAACTGCTCTAATCGAGACACACCCTTATGAAACGCCTGCTTATGAAGTCTGGTCAGTAAAAACACTAGACAATTTTTGAATTTTATTGAGTTTAATTATGACCTCAGCCATTGCTACACCAAAAGAAACCTTTTTAGCTGACTACAAAGAACCTGATTTTTTTGTTAAAGAGGTTAAATTACAGTTTGACTTAGATGCCTCGGTTACTCGCGTGACCAGTACCTTATCAATGCAAAAGAATCCACTGGCTCAAAGCAATGACTGTGAATTAGATGGTGATGAACTGGAACTAATTTCGGTCAAACTTAATGGTCGGTTATTACAAGGCAATGAATATCAACGTAGCGATAAGGCATTGTTATTACCTTCGGTTCCCGATAGATTTGAACTAGAAATTATCACCATCATTCATCCAGATAAAAATACCGCGCTCGAAGGTTTATATCATTCAGGTAATTTATTGTGCACGCAGTGTGAGGCTCAAGGTTTTAGACGTATAAGCTACTATCCCGATCGACCCGATGTGATGGCGGTATTTACGGTTTCTATTGTATCTAATCAGCATAAATGGCCGATTATGCTATCTAACGGCAACTTAGAAGAACAAGGTGTCTTTGATGATGGTCGGCATTGGGTTCGCTGGCATGATCCTCATCCAAAACCGAGTTATTTATTTGCCTTAGTTGCGGGTGATTTATTTTGTCAGCAAGATAAATTTGTCACCATGTCCGGACGCGAAGTGACATTAGAAATCTTTGTTGATCATGAAAATAGTCATAAATGTGATCATGCTTTAAAATCATTAAAACAAGCGATGCAGTGGGATGAACAAACCTACGGCCGTGAATATGATCTTGATATATTTATGATCGTTGCCGTGAATGATTTTAATATGGGCGCTATGGAAAATAAGGGCCTAAATATCTTTAATGCCGCCTGTGTATTAGCCAGCCCTGAAACAGCGACAGACAAAGACTATTACACCATTCAAAGTATTGTTGGTCATGAGTATTTCCATAACTGGTCAGGCAATCGAGTCACGTGTCGAGATTGGTTTCAATTAAGTCTAAAAGAAGGTTTTACGGTATTACGCGATCAGCAATTTAGTGCCGATTTAAACTCTGCAGCAGTACAACGCATTGATGATGTTAATCAACTGCGCACCATGCAATTTTCTGAAGATGCTGGTCCAATGGCACATCCAGTGCGTCCAGCATCGTTTATCGAGATCAGTAACTTTTACACTGTGACGATTTATGAAAAAGGTGCTGAAGTGGTAGGCATGATTAAAACACTTGTCGGCGCTGAGGGTTTTCGGCGTGGCACCGATTTGTATTTTGAACGACATGATGGTCAAGCTGTCACGACCGATGATTTTGTCAAAGCCATAGAAGATGCCAATAGTGTCGACTTAAGCCAGTTTAAACGCTGGTATTCGCAAGCCGGTACACCAATATTAAATATCGCAACGCACTATGATGCTGCTAACCATACTTACACAATGGTCATCGAACAAACATGTCCTGCAACACCTGACCAAGTTGAAAAAGAAGCGTTTCATATTCCGTTAGCGTTGGGTTTATTAGATGAAGGAGGACAATCCTTACCATTGCAACTGCAAGGCGAAAGTGAAGCCTTTGAAGGGGAATCTATTGTTGTCTCATTATTAGAGCTTAAGCAGACGATCACCTTCATTAATGTAGCATCAAAACCAGTGCCATCTTTATTACGCGGTTTTTCTGCACCAGTTAAGTTGCAGTTAACTCGTTCTAATGACGAACTTGCCTTTTTAATGGCCAATGATAAAGATAGCTTTAACCGTTGGGATGCAGGGCAAACATTATTAATTAATGTACTGATGTCATTAGTGGTGGATGTGAAGAATGGCAATCAACTTGGTTTGACCAGAATGTTATTAGAACAAATGAACACAGTCTTAGCCGATGCTGATAATAACCCAGCATTAGTGGCCAAAATGCTGACATTGCCAAGTGAAAATTACTTGGCAGCGCAGCAGCAACCTGCAGATGTTGATGCGATTCATCGTGCACGAAACTTCTTAAAAATGGCGTTGGCAATAAAACTAAAAGATCAGTTTTCAACAATTTATCAAGCACTGAATACTAACGAAGCCTATCAGTTTAATGCGACTGATATGGCAAAACGTAGCTTAAAAAATACATGTTTATCATATTTAATGGCACCCGAAGATCCGATGCAAACTCAGCGTTGCCTTAAACAAATGAAACAATCTGACAATATGACCGATACCATTGCCGGTTTAGCATTGTTAGTGGAACAATCAGGTCCAGAACGAGAACATGCCCTACGTGCTTTTTATGAGCAATGGCAACACGATCGTCAGGTCGTCGATAAATGGCTCACGGTGCAAGCTTTGGCCACAACATCAGATACCTTAATTCGAGTTAAAGGTCTTATGAAACATCCTGCCTTTAGCATGAAAAACCCCAATAATGTGCGCGCATTGATAGGTCAATTTTGTCGTAATAACCCAGTAAACTTTCATGCAAAAGATGGGTCGGGTTATCAATTTTTGGCAGAACAGATTTTGGTGTTGGATAAGTTAAACCCACAAGTCGCTTCAAGACAAATGGGGGCCTTTAATTCTTGGCGACAATATGATGAACATCGCCAAGGCTTGATGAAGCAGGCCTTAACAAGTATTGCTGAGCAAGAAGGTTTATCACCAGATGTGTATGAAATTGTCACCAAATATTTAGCGGCGGAATAATGTTTAAATTAGATCCACGTCTGCAACAAGACACCTTATTTATTGCCTCGTTCAAGCTGTGTGATGCTTTATTGATGAACGATGCCCGCTATCCTTGGGTGATTTTAGTGCCTCGAATAACAGGCCTAACGGAAATTTATCAGCTATCCGAACAAGATCAGCAACAACTCACCATTGAATCCAATACCGTTGCTCAAAACCTTGCTGAATTAGTCTCTGCTGATAAAATGAATGTTGCTGCTTTAGGTAATGTGGTTTCTCAGTTGCATATTCATCATGTGGCTCGTTATCAGCAAGATGAAACTTGGCCCGATCCCGTGTGGGGAAAAGGACAAGCAGTCCGGTACAGCGAAGATGAACAAGAAGCAGTTATTGTTCAGTTACAACAGACATTAAATGAGCTCATGATTAATGGCGACAACACTTCGATTTAGTCTACATATCTCTCGGGAAGAAGCACTTCGTTATTACCAAGGTTCGGCCAATAGCGTGGTCGTTAGAGCTGAAAATGGTCAACGTCTGCAGTTTCCTGCCGAGCATATCAGGCCATTTATTGATCAAAAAGGTGTGCAAGGTATTTTCAGCATCAGTTTTGATAATGATAATAAACTGGTTGGGATAAAGCGCTTAGGTTGAAAGCAACACTATAGTTCCCAAACAAGTGATGTTCTGTAGATAAACTCATCATGTTTATCTCCCGGATCGACGTTCCAGTCATATTCATAATCAAGAGAAAGTTTGAGACTGAGTTGCCTATCGTCATCTGTTAATTTATAAATCCAATCTAAATGTGACAGGTTGCGAATTTCACCAAAATCTTCAAACGGGCTGAAAAATTCCGTTCCAAACTCTACGGATTGCAGCTTAGCAAGCTTCCAGTCACTATTAAAACCGAGCATAAGTTCAGCCTCTAAATCATCATCATCGCTGCCATATTCTTTTTTAAGACTAAGTCCAGTACGACCGATTAACTCAAGTCTTTCATTTTTTATCAAACGATAACCGGGTCCAACGATGCCTGTTAGGCGGTAGTCCCATGATTTGAATTGATCCCAGTCATATTGCGCTTTAGCAAAATAGCGCCACGGTGAGATTGGATCTAACCAGTCACGGTTTACATATAATCTAAAGTCATTATCGGTACTTGATCGGTCTTCGTTACTATAATTACTTCTAAAACCAACATCCCAGCGTTTATAACCATCATCATAATCAGCGTCAAAAGCAGTGTAGATATCTACATTGGAGGAGTTACTTTCTTTGCCCGATATCCCTAAGGTAAATTTTCGATCAAAACCAGGGAAAACCCAGCCACGGTCAAACAAACCGTTATCCGACTCTATCTTAGTTTCGCTAGTGATATTTGCTATTTCTGATTGAGGTTCCGTCGCTACAGACTCGTTATTATTAAAACTAATAATTTGAGTTTTTTCGATGGTGAGTTCACCTAGTACACTGTGTTGTACTCGAAGATGAGTATCGGTATTTTCAATGAGTTCAGCATTAATTTCATCACCGGAACTCAGCTTTATTGTGGCAGCATGTCCGGTAACGGATGCTAAAACTAATAGGCTATATAGGATAAATTTTATCATCGCTAATCCTGAATTTATTTTGTGGTAAGCCAAAGACGGTTTGCTTACGGGTGTGGATAGATTAATCTTACTGCGAAAAGTGTAATAATTAACAGACTTACATTTTGAGTTCTTGTCCAGCATGCCATACTCGGTAACGTACCTGTGCACCTTCCGGTACATAAACAACAACCGGCAATCGACTGTTGTAACGAATAAGGTAAGGTTCACCACCTAAAGCGATAAATCGTTCTACTTGAGCGACATTGGGATCTACCGCCATTAATGTTCCGGCCATGGGGCCAAATTGGCTGACAAGATAACGAGAAAACCCCCAACCTTGAATTGTTTTACGCTCAATGCTGCCAGCGAAAAAATACCTATTTTCTGGATCGGTCAGAATCGTCTTACCGACGATGAGTTCTAATTTAAAACTGGATTCGTCAGCCTGCTCAGGAAGTTGCAAAACCTTTCGAACCATACCGTCTTCAGCAGGAGGGAAAGCTTTCATATTGTCCGCTGCATGGTTCGAAAAACTGATGGTGAGCAATGATGCAAGCACGATCAAAATGACTTTTTGCATATTATCTCCTTTTACAAATTACTTTAACTTTGTTGTTAGTAACACAGTAGCATGGCTAATAATGTCAAAACTAGAAACGCTTATGAAAGCGGCGATAACGATTTGTTTTTAGCGTTTTTATTGTAATGCAAATAGGTACCAGAAAAAGAATCCGGCC
>ENA-ORXI01002069-ORXI01002069.1-sediment-metagenome-genome-assembly--contig:-NODE-2069-length-14977-cov-12.678389_pt1 | contig 14977 bp, 17 predicted proteins | sample MGYA00237861_ERZ511468 | MGnify/ENA primary metagenome ERZ511468 (study PRJEB26299, sample SAMN06266213) | sediment metagenome | isolation source: Hudson Canyon methane seep mesocosm | place... | reverse complement strand
TCATACTTTGAGATATCATAAAAAGCTTTATTGGCATAAGTGAGTTTTTGCTCGTGATTTGATTTTAGAACAATGGCCACTTGGTCTATACTGCTTAAATGGTTATTTAGTTGCTTTTTTTCTTCTTTGTGTTGTTTATCTTTGTATCTTCTTTTAGTACATAGCAAAATTTCTTCAAGTAACTTTACAAAATCAATGGGTTTCAATACATAACTGGTCACCTTAAACTTAATGGCATCCAACAAAATAGGTGAGTCTGTATGTGCAGTGGTAAAAATAAAGGGAATATTTTCAGACATATTTCGCATCTCTTCTAAAAATGCTATGCCATTTATATTGGGCATGTTAATATCACTGATTACAATGTCAATATATTTGTTTTCTTCAACATAATTTTTGTAAATATTCAGTGCTTCTTGCCCATCACTGGCTTCAAGCACACCATAAAAGTAATTTTTAAATATTTCAACAATTTCAGCTCTACTGTCTACGTCATCTTCAACATAAAGTACCGTGAGTTTTTTTAAAAAAGCAATATCTTCATCATTCATCATAACTTCCTGCTATCTCAAATTCCAAAATAAGTGGAAAATAATTATACAGAGCACAATATTTAAAATACTTTATTTTTATGAACTAACCTTTTTAATTCAATCAATCGTAATGATGTCATCTAACAATTATTAAAGTGCTAGAATTAACTTAATTTAGTTATAATAGATTAAGTTAATAATTTAAAGGCATACATATGGAAAGTGTAGTTGCGTTAGAAGAACTTGTCAAAGTCAATGGGGAAAAAGTTGCTTTACAAAAGCGGCAACTTGACAATCATGAAGCAGGAGTAGAAAAACTTTCAGCAGTTGCTAAAGCCTCTGCAGAGCAGAGTTTAGAGGCCTCTACCGAGCTTTTAGCTAAATATTCAGCTATGCTTGCTGAACTGGCAACTCAAGATAAAGATGAAGTGGCAAGTAGAGAAAAACTTCAAGCAATAGCCCAACGAAAAAAGTATTTTGATACACAAAATTCACGAATCAAACTCAATAAAGAAGAAAATAACGACAAAAAACTAGAAGCCATGCGAATTATTGAAGAACTTCCCAGCGATGTAAATTTTGAAGACAGAGAGCTTTTTGAAATTGCAACTAAGTCAATCCAACTTTCCTTACCCGAGCTCAATGAATTATCACAAAAGTTAAATGTCATCAGAGGTGAATTTAAAACGCTTATGAATGGTTCACATGAAAGAGATTTACAAGAACTGGGAACCATCAATTTCCTTGTGCCTATTATCGCCCTACACTTTCATGTTTTATTATCAAATATTGTAGAAAATATAAATGTCAAAAATAAAAAATTACTGCAAAACTATGAAAATGCTTCTAAAGCAAGCAGTGACAAAAAAGAGAAGCTACTTACAAAACTTGCCGAAGAAGAGCAGTTTTTGGAATTTAATTCAGATTCAGAAGAGATAAAACAACGTATTTCAAAAATCAAGGAAGAACTGGAAAAGCAAGAAAAAGAAGGAATTCAAAAACCAAAAGAGATAAAATTTCGTGGCTTCCCAAAATTTCATGACTGGTGGATTAGGGAGTTATGGTTAAGTCATCAAGCCTATTTTGCTCTGTTTAAATGGAAAGATATTATCAGTAATCTGTGTATCACCACTGAGCAAAAAAAAGCGTGGAGTATTATCTTTGACAGATGGATCTTTATCAAAAAGCTGCTTAATGATAAGGGAGAATTATGCTTTAATTATAATTTTGCCTTTGACTCCCTTCTTTCAACCCACGCCAAAATAGAAGAAGAACTGGATGCTAAAAATATTGCATCCATGGAATACATAGTAAAAGAGATTACTAAAAAAGAAAACTTCACCGTTATGGCTGCCTTTCATAATGTAAATACACCCTACTTGAAATTTAAAAAAGAAAAGCTTACCCAAAAACCCAATGAAGAAAAAGATGCCTAAAATAAACACTATTGTAATTTTTATGTCACACTAACTTTATAACTTCACTTTGTCAAAAGTTTAGTTTTTTTTATTTATCTAATCTAAAACATAAACCTGCGACAATGTATTAATAAATTCTTAAAAGTAGTCTGATATGAACCATTCTAATGAAGATATTATTAATATTAATGACATCAATAAACTCAAAGAACTCCTAATTGAATGCCAAGAAAACTCCAAAAAACAACTAAAACTGCTTGAAAAAGTAGTATCCACTGCAAAACTGAATAACGAGGGAGAAATACTTGATGTAAGCACAGCTTACGAGACATTAACGGGATACAGTAAAAAAGAAATACTTGGTTCAAAGGTTGATATGCCAACAGGTATTGAAAAAATCATAGGTGATGCCACCAACGAAATTCTAGAGGGTGAACTGCAACAAATTAATAAAGATGGTAAAACCAGCTGGGTTAAAAGTGTCTTGGTTCCTATGCATGATGATGCGGGAAATAAAATTGGAAATATGAATGTATTGTTTGATATCAGTGATAAAAAGAAGTTTGAATTAATGGCCATTAAAGACTCCCTTACAAACTTGTATAACAGACGTCATTTTGATGATATATTAAGCAGAGAAATACAACGTGCAAAACGTGATAAAAAAATACTGGCTTTTACTATTTTAGATGTGGATAACTTCAAAAAATACAATGATTGTTATGGACATGTGAAAGGGGATAAGGTTTTAGTAGCTGTGGGAAAACTTTTAAACGATTCTATTCATCGCAGCAGTGATTATGCCTTTCGACTGGGAGGTGAGGAGTTTGGACTCATATTCAGTGAAGATAATATGGGGCAAGCTTTACCTTTTATAGAAAATATCAGAGCCAATTTACAAGCTTTAAATATTGAACATTCTTTAAATGACAGTGTTAAAGTTATAACGGCCTCTTTTGGCCTCTTAGTGGTTGATTTCAACCATGAAGATGTGGATAGAAATGGATTTTACTCTATGGCTGACCACGCATTATATAAAGCCAAGGATAGTGGGAGAAATAAGGTGGTTCTACATGCCAATGAAGAAGATGAGCTTGATTTCTTTTAATTATCACCAATGCTCAGCCTACTTCTTAATCTGAAGAGGCTGTTTTATAATTTTTATCAATAGGAATGTGATATTTTACTTGTTTCAGCCCGCCTGCTTTTTTAACTGTACCAAAGGTGTTATTTATTGTCTCTTTCATTTTTAACTCATTGAAATTTCCCACAACTTTTAAAATCATATTTGAAGGATGATAATAAATATCATAGTGATGCATAAGTTGTTCTAAGGTAAATTTCTTATTATTTTGTATAAAGTTAAATTCTATGGGAGAGGGTTCTTCTTTTTCCAAAGAAAAAACAGCATAATACATATCAGATGCTGATGGGAAAATTCCCGATATCCAATTTATAAAACTGATCATATTATTTATAGGAGCGTGATACCATTTAATATTTCCAATTTCCACTTGTAATGCACTTCTCTCAACTTCTAAATCAGTTTCATTGATCTTTTTATCAAAAATCATATTAGCAAATGTTTCCACCAACCAATAAGACTTTTTACTCTCTATGGTTGCTAAGTATTCTGTCAAGTTTTTACTGGTAAAACCATATACATATGAGGCACCCTCTTGGTGAAGATAATAGACATATTTGTTTTTTGGTACTCTCTCATCTCTAAACATGAGATGTTCAAGCAGATGGGATATTCCTGCATTGTCCACCGTTTCCATATTGGTACCTACATTTACTTGTACCGTGATTTTTGTCTTGGAAACTTGTGAATTACTGAGTAAATATACTTGCATTCCATTATCAAGAGTAAAAGAATGCCTAGATTCAGTATGTGCTGTGGCATATAATGCAAATAAATTTAAGGAAAGGAAAAACAAAAGAAAAAGATATTTTATTTTTGAAAGTAAATTAATCGAATTTATAAGTATTGTTTTCATTACAAGCTCCCTTTTGAAAAGCAAATAAACCAACTGTGGCATGCAAATTTCTTTTTGAAAGTCTAACTTTGTTCAACTATTAATAGTAAGAAAAATCAGCTTAAGAATTAAAAAATATTTAAGTTAATATTTTTCTTTAAAAAAAAATAAGGTTAGTATTTATGAAAAAGAAAGAGTATATTAAATAATTTTATAACTTATTTAATACTAATTCTGATATAATTACTCTACTTTTTTGTACATACATTTTAAGGAGCATAGGGTGGAAGTAAATGGATACAGTAATTTAGACACTTCTGGTGTATCAACACAAGTGCAACCGAGCAGTTCACTTAATGCAAACTCCTCACTTTTTGATAAAATTATGGCACAAAATGTTAACCCTGAGGAAGAAGACCAATCGTATTCATCATTACGTGGGTTGGCAAGTTTTTCCCAAGATTTGGCAACACTTAATATTAATGCTAAAGATGTGGTTAAAGACTTATCAAAAGACATAAACAACGCATCAGATTCCAGTAATACTCACGATGAGTTAACGCTAATATTGGAGCTAAAGGCACTTCAGGCTTCTTAGAAATTGATTTACGCTACTGGGGTAAATCAACTTGATAAAAACTGGGTTTTGGTAAATATGATTCAAAATCTCCCACTAAATATATACTTCCTTTTTTGATAGTAATTCCTGCAGATTCATGTATATTTTCAACTCCGTAGATATTATCCACGTGTTTTGTTTTGGGGTTAAATTTAAAAATTGTTGAATAAGCTTCGCTGAATATATATAAGTGCTCCTTGTTAAATGTCATACCTGAAATGGTATAATCACTCTCAATACTTGCTTTTGCATTGGTTCTATTATTTTTAACTTCAAGAGTAAAATGCTTTAGTAGCTTTCCTTCTCTGTCCATTTTATAAATTATCTTCTTGCCCTCTTTTTGCGCTGTGTAGAGATGTTTGTTTTTTGAATCATATGCCAAAGATGCCAGTTTGTATGGTCCATTTTCCGCTGGTAGTGAGATTGTATTTGTGAGTTTCCACTGCTTGTTTTGCTCTTTTAGAAAATAAAGTGTACCCGCTTCAGAGATAATTGCTATTTCGTTATTGCCTATATAACTTATACCCTCTAAATCCCCATTGGTTTCTAAGTCCATTTTGAATAATACTGTGTCCAAAGTTTTGTTAAAAATATAAAAAGAGGCTATACCACTGGAAAAAAGTTCATGGGGTTGGTCTGTAGATACAAAAAAACGATCCTTGTCATAATCCCAAGAAATACCCGCATAAAGCATATCTACTGGCTGTTTTATTTCATTTGTTTTCTGGATTATTTCACTTACATAGGGACCATTTACTGCCTTATCATCCACTTCTTTTTTTGTTAAAGCATAAAATACCAGTATGCTTATAATAGCAATCCCAATCAAAATAGTTTTTTTCATCATCAGTCCTTTTTTCAAATTCATTATCTTCTATTATTATGTGAAAAAAATGAGATATGAAATAAAAGATGTGCAGGCAAATCAACTTACTATAAATTATCAAATAACCCTCATTTTTTCCTTCATTTTAAGATTAATGTTTTGCTATAATTCTACAATGAAGGATTGTAAATGAAAAACTGTATATATATAGCAACAAGCTTAGATGGATTTATATCAGATACAGAAGAGCAGTTAGATTGGCTGCCAAATCCAAGTGAAGAGATAAGTTTGGAGATAGGTTTTCCAGAGTTTATGGAAAGCGTTGATGCACTTATAATGGGTAAGAATACCTTTAATATGGTTTGTAATTTTGATTGTGAATGGCCATATACAAAACCAGTATTTGTTCTGAGTAATTCATTAAAAAAAATACCATCAAAATATAAAAATAAAGTACAATTATTAAATGGTTCTGTTGAAGATGTATTAAAAGAAGTACATTCACAAGGTTACAGTAACCTTTATATTGATGGAGGAGTAAATATTCAAAACTTTTTAGAAAAAGACTTAATCGATGAAATTATTATCACTACAATACCAATATTACTAGGAGAAGGCAAAGCTCTATTTTCTAAAATGTCCAATAGATTAAATTTTGAATGTATATCATCTAATGTAGACAAAGGTATAGTACAGAGTCATTTTAAAAGAGTTACTAAAATATAAACTAATTACCACAAAAGTGGCCACATCTTTTATATTCCTATTATCGTCGCAACGATACTTCTACTACTGCTTTGATTCCTATGCTCTCCTAAATAAATACCTTGCCAAGTTCCAAGATTTAATTCTCCATTGCTTATTGGAATAGTCAAAGAAACTCCCATAATTGAAGATTTTAGGTGTGCTGGCATGTCATCACTTCCCTCGTAGGTATGTTCAAAGTAGGGTTTATCTTCATCTACTATATCATTAAAATAACTCTCCATATCTGTTCGTACACTGGGGTCACAGTTTTCATTCAAACTCAAGCTGGCACTGGTATGTTTTAAAAAAAGATTTAATGTGCCCAATGATATGCTGCTAAGGGTAGGAATGTTTTCTAAAACCTCATCAGTAATTAGATGAAAACCTCTATTTTTTGCTTTTAAATTAAATTCATGTTGTAATATTTTCATAAAGAATATTAACTGATTTTCCATTATGTTTATATTGACAAGGTGGGAATAATTATAGAAGTTTCGTTAAAATACAAACTACATCAAATCAAGGAATAGCATGAGTGATAACTCACTTAATACAATAGAAAAGAAAATTGAAGCCCTTATCAATGACAGAACAAACTATACTTATGTAGAAATCAAAAATAAAGTAGAAGAGATACTAAAAGCTGAAGATATTTTTTTCAAAAATAATAAGCTGGATACAAAGGCTTTTGATTTGTACTTTGCCAGAGTAGTTAGTAAAAGAAATCAATTACAAAAACAAGAAGAGCAAACTTCCTCTAAACCCAATTCAAGTGTAACAAAATATGATTTGATTGAACAAATTTGTAAAAAACTTGAATTTGAAAGTAAAGAAGAGTTAATTTTAAAAGTAGAAGAACTTGAAATAAAAAGTTTTGATGAGCTAATTAAGATTAAACAAGACCTAGAATAGATACAGTTTATAGTTCTGCATCTAGACCTTAGTTACTGTAAGAATTTAACTTTGCCAGTACGAGATTACTTCCTGTATAAAAGTAATGATCTTTGATGACTTTTTCAATCTCATCTTTATTTCTTGTCTTTAAAGCATCTGCAACTTTTTGATGATGCATTTGAACTTCATCCAAAGTATATAACTTATATAAATCTTTTGAATACATAAGTAATGATTTTTTATTTATTTGCTCCAAGTTATACAGCAAGACTTTGTTGGTTGCGTATTTTAAGCAATGGTCATGAAACTGTCTACCGTAAGCAGCAGTAACCTTTGAGCTGTTTGACTTGTCACACATTTTTAACAGTAGCTCATCCAACAAATCCATATCTTCATCAGTTGCGTGTACAGCAAAACTCGTTGCTAAAGCCCCTTCGATTATACCTTGTGCTTGGTACGTATCAAAAATATCCACATCCGTAACTGTTTTTACAAAAACTCCACGTCGCTCAATTTGCTCCAGTATTCCTAAGTTGACTAACTCCAAAAGAGCTTCTCGAATAGGAACACGGCTTACTTCTAACTTATTGGCAAGATGAACTTCTTTTATTTGGTCATTTTGTTTATATTCATCATTTAATATTGCGTCACAAATATATTCAATTATGTTATTTTTTAAATTTCTTTTTACTTGAGCTTTCATAAGCTTTATAATTCCTTTTAAAAATTCATATGCTCAAATGCATATTAAATCACGCCATTATAACATGGAATTATTGAACTGCTTTCATAAAATGAATACTCAACACTATTTTCATTTATTTTAAAAACTGCACTTGCTACTGTGTTCTCATTGTCTGGGTCGTCTGGTTCTATTCTATAAATAGGTAAACCTTTACCTTTTGTATCTCGAAGAATCTCAAAGGGTAATATCTCTTCGTTTTCACAGGTAATTGAAGTAAAACGGTTTTGCCTGTCATTGGAGGAATCTGTTATTATTTGCTTCTTTTGCTTAAGAGGAGAATATATAGCATGATTCGCATGTAAGGAAGTATCAAGTATCTCATTTACTCCAATATCTCCCCCACCAAACTCAATGCTCAATAATCGTGAATCTTGACTTGATGCCAGTGAGAAATTGAATCCACCCGTATTTGTGTTTTCTCTCAATAAGTCAGTTGCACTATCCAATGAATCACAATTCAGTATCGCTCGCCCCAGAACCATTCGAGGAAGTTCAGGAACAACATCTTGCAGTCTCAGATTATTAACTGTTTGTACAAGACCTTTTTCATTTACAGCAAAGGTATGCCCTGGAATTGAGCCAGGATAACAAAATGATATAAAAGAAGGCTGCTTGGGTATAGCAATATCTACTATAAAACACTTTTTAAGAAAAAAAGGAAAACCATCTTCATTATGTGCGAGACAATTGCTCACAGAAGGTACTTGAACAGTGGTACACCCATCATTGGTATCAGCTATTACATCTCCCCTGCAGTTCCATGCAAAAACATCTATAAAAGGTAAATCTAGACCAATGGCTAAACCTTGTATCTCCTCATATACTAGAGGGAATTTTTCTTTTGTATTTGTATGAAGTTGTTTCATAACTTTTGAGTTTTTATGTGAAATAACCTCTTTCCACAAATCACTTTTAATAAGATATTCCCAAACATCTTCCTTACCTGCTTCTCCCAGTCTCATACCTACATCCCAAGCAGTACCACTGATAGTTAACCATTTTAAGTTTTTATTTGTTTTCATTTATGTTCCTAATGTACATGTTTTAAAAAATCTGCCAGACGTTCATTGGGTGGATTTGATATGATTGCAGTTGGATCTCCATCTACTAAAATATCTCCATGTTCCATAAATATGAGACGTGAACCTACTTTTTTTGCAAAGGCCATTTCGTGAGTAACAACAACCATTGTCATTCCCTCTTTTGCTAAGTCTTGCATAACGTTTAATACTTCTTCTTTCAGTTCTGGATCCAGTGCTGATGTTGGTTCATCAAATAACATGACCTTAGGTCCAATTGCCAATGCTCGGGCAATTGCCACACGTTGCTGTTGTCCACCTGATAATTCAGAGGGGTAATGCCCTGCTTTATTACCAAGCCCCACTTTATCAAGTAGTTCAAGTGATTTAATGCTTGCCATTTTTTTGTCTATTTTTCGTACTTGTTTCATACCAAACATTATATTTTCCAATGCGGTCATTTGAGGAAACAGATTAAAGGACTGAAAAACCATGCCCGCTTCTTGTCTTATCTTGTATAAAGTCTCATTGTCTCCATTGACACTTAAATTATCAACGATTAAATCTCCATCATTAATACTCTCAAGAGCATTAATACATCTGATTAATGTAGACTTCCCCGAACCAGAGGGGCCAATTAGAACAACAACCTCCCCTTTTTTTATCGTAAGGTCTACATTTTTTAATACAACAAGTTCGCCAAATTTTTTTGTTACGTTTTTAAATTCAATCATACTCATAATATTTTCATCCTTTTTTCTAATATTCTTAATGTAAAAGAAATAATACTTGTCATAATCAGATATATCACAGCAACGGCTGTCCATATCTCAACGGCTCTAAAGTTTGAAGCCATAATTTCTTGCCCAGTTCTGGTTAACTCCCCTACTCCAATTACGATAAATAATGAAGTGTCTTTTAAAGAAATTATAAATTGATTTCCTAAAGGTGGGATGAGACGTCTAAAAGCAAGAGGCCCAACAACCAGCAAATATACTTTCCACTTAGGTAAACCAAGTGCTAATCCAGCTTCTGTTAAATTAGGATTCACAGAAAGAAAAGCACCCCTTACAATTTCGGCAATATAAGCAGCTGAATTCAATACAATGGCTACAATAGCCGCCGTAAAGTTATCTATGCGAATATCCAGTAAAACAGGTAAGGCAAAATAAATAAACATAACCTGAACAACAATAGGAGTACCTCTTATTAACTCAACATAAGCAACTGCAATTGCATTGGGTACTTTTCCCCCATAGGTTCGTATCATTCCAACGATAACTCCAAGTACCAAGCCTCCAAATAATCCACCAAATAAAGTGATGGCAATCGTAGTTTTTGCTCCCTCCCATAACTGAGGTAAATAATCAAAAATAACTGACCAATCAAGTTCCATAAAAATCCTTTGCTAATGTAATTTGTAATCTAATTTTATTTATTTGAACATTCTTAAAACACTCAAAAAACTAAAAGGATAGTTTAAATCTAAACTATCCCTATGTTAAAAGTTATTTTGCAGGAGGAGTAGTCCCAAACCATTTTTTGTAAATATCGTTGTATCTTCCATCATTTTTCATATTTTTCAATACCGTATTTACTTTAGCAACAAGTTTACTTCCTTTTGGAAAACCAATACCATACTCTTGTGCCATCATTTGTTTGCCAACAGCTTTAACTCTACCCTTACCTGCTTCTTTAATATAATAAAGCACATTAGGCGTATCGTGCATAGCTACATCAACTCTGTCCGTTTGTAACTCTAAGTAAGCATTGTCAATATTAGGGAAAAGTACAAGTTTTGAGTTTTTGAAGTTTGCTTTTGCATAATCAGCAGCAGAAGTTCCAAGTTTTAAAGCAATTGATTTACCGTCTAAATCACTTTCACTATTAATTTTAGTACCATTTTTTACCATCAGTAAAAATCCACTGTCATAATAACCATCCGAAAAGTCAATGGCTTTTTTTCTTGATTCTTTAATAGTAATTCCAGCTAATGCCATATCAATTTGTCCCGTTTGAAGAGCAGGAATAATTCCAGAAAAATCCATAGGTCGTAGCTCATAAGGCATTTTTAGCTCTTTTGAAATTGCCTTTAGGATATCAATATCAAATCCTGTGTATGTATTTCCCTCTCTAAACTCAAAAGGTACGAAAGACGTATCTGTTGCTACAACTATTTTGTCTGCTGCGTTCAGTAAATTGAATGTCATCATTGCCATTAAAGCTAATTTTAGTAATTTTCTCATTTTTTTTCCTTGTTATAAAATTTAAAAAGTAACGTTTGTTACACCATTTGACTCATCTCTTTGTAACACAATTGTTTCAACTCCTTTTGATGAATTGTATACAATTTTATTCCAAATAATAATAATTGTATACAATATTGAATTGTATTATAAAATAATACTATTTAATGTTACTAAACTACCCGAATGATGTTATTTTTTGTAAACTTTCTAAATATTTGCCTAATTTGGAAACAATGGTTTTATAGAAATTTTCTAAAAAATTGGAAATGCTGTGTAAATGTGTTTTTAGTTATATGGAGTTGATGTGTATTTGAATAATATAGAAAACACAAATTTGCCACAATATTCAAATAAAATATAACCAAATAAATCATTAAGTAGTAAATATGAAAAACCAAACCCATACTAATAATAATGCCGATGAAATAAAACACTTAAAAAAACTTCTTAATGAATGTAAAAAAAACAGTAAAAAACTTGAAGAGCTTTCCATAAAAGATGTACTGACAAACTTATACAATAGGCGTCATTTTGATGATGTTTTTCATCGCGAAATTCAACGAGCTGAGCGAGATAAAAAAATACTCTCCTTTGCTATTATTGATGTGGATAATTTAAAAAAATACAATGACTGTAATGGACATGAAGAGGGGAATAATCTGCTTAAGAGTATTGCAGAAGTATTAGAGCAATCAACCAATAGGGGAAGTGATTTTGTTTTTAGGCTGGGTGGTGAAGAATTTGGAATTTTATTTACTGATTTAAATGAAGAAGCAGCCTTTAGTTATACAGACAATATAAGAGCTAAAATACAAGATATGAATATCTCACACTCTTTAAATGATAGTTTGAAAATAGTAACTGCTTCTTTTGGATTGGTAGTTGTTGATTTCTCTAAACAGTGTATGAACAATACTGGGTTATATTCTATGGCAGACCATGCTTTACATGATGCAAAGACAAATGGTAGAAATCAAGTGGTACTTCATGCAGCAACAGAAGATGAGGAGTTAGAATTCTTTTAAAAAATCTCCATAGTAACTTGGAATAGTAATATACACGACATTTATGGTTCATACAATTTCGACGCTATTTTCGTATATAATCGTCGAGCCACTCGCTCATATAAGAAACACATAAAAATAAAATATTTTAATTCTGAATTCAAATAATGTCAGTATGATGCTAATTTTGTTCTAGTTCAAGACGGATGATTTTTTGAGAGAGGAGCATACATCTAGTATGTGACGAGTTCAAACAATTATCCAACGCAGTAATTGGATAAAAGTAGTACCATAATGGCACTATTTCTATATGTAGCAGACCTTGGAAGTATCAATATTAATACAAACCCTATCCCCTGGCAACAACTTCTGCTTCTGCATCTCCGCTCTTGAAATCTTACTGTTCAAACAAACTCCCCCAACACTGGCTTCAATGAGCAAAAAGTCCTCTTGCTGTTGGTGAATAGAGCTCACTGTTCCTTTTAAAGCATGACACTCAATTGTCTCATCCAGTTCCATAGAAGTGATGGTAATAGCATCAGAGTTAACCATAACAACCGAGTCTCTTTTTTTGTCTTGGGAGTTTGGTATGGTTAAACGTTGTCCATCTAAAAATATTTTGACCAAATCTCCTTGTGGGTTTTTCTCCCAAGGAGCAAAAAGAAGATTTACACTTCCACTTTCAACAATCTCACCTTGAAAAAGAGCTACCTTTTTGTCGCAGATATGATTAAGCCAGTTATGGTCATGGCTGGATATAAACAAAGTGGTATTCCATTTTTGTTTTGCCATCAAAACGGCTTCTTTTATAAGTTGCGCTGAGTTAGTATCCACTCCAGCTGTTGGTTCATCAAGTATCAAGACTTTGGGTTTTAATATAAGACGTGCAGCCAGAGCTACTCTTTGAGCCTCCCCACCTGAGAGTTGGCTCCATTTTCGCTGTGAAAAAGAGGAATCAAGACCCACTAATGATAAGGCTTCATTCACATCATGGATTAAGTTACTGGTTTGGTTTCGCAGTTTTAAACCATAAGCTACGTTTTCAAACACTGTACGTTTGAGTAAATAGGGATTTTGAGGAACCATAACGATACTTTGTTTTGCTTCCAAGTCCATCTTTTTATTTTCTACCCCATTAAATGAGATTTCACCAAGGCTGGGTTTACTTACAAAAGATAAGAGACTAAACAAAGTAGACTTTCCACTTCCATTGGGACCAAAAAAACCAATGATTTGATTTTGACCCAAACTTAAGTTATCAATGCTGAGAACTTTTCTTCCCTCGTAGTGTTGCTCTATATTGTTTAATTCATATAATTTACTCATTGTGTCCATCCTCTTTTTAATAGTGATAGTGAAATATTTACCATAAGTGCCACTGCAAATAATACAAGCCCAAGGGCAATTCCTGTTACAAACTCACCCTTACCCGTTTCTAAGGCAATGGCCGTTGTAACTGTTCGTGTGTGGTATTTAATGTTACCACCTACCATCATAGAAATACCAATTTCAGTGATGATTCTTCCATACGCTGTAACTGCTGCTGTCATGATTCCAAATCGTGCTTCTATTAGTGTCGCATTTAATATTTGTATGGGTCGTGCCCCCATACCTTTAAGTGAGGTATACAATCTTTTATCCACAGACTCAACTTGAGCAGCAGTAAGAGCAATAATAATGGGAAGGCCTAAGACAATCTGCCCAATTATTATTGCTCGTTGCGAGAAAAGAAGGTTAAACTCTCCCAAAGGGCCACTTTGAGAAAGCATCGTGTAAGCAATAAGACCAATTACCACTGTAGGAAGTGCTAAAAAAGTATCTACAATGGTTCGCACTATTGGTTTACCCATAAAGTTATAATACCCCAATGCAAATCCCAAAGGAAGCCCTAGAATAAGGCTAATAAGAAGTGACCATGTGGAAACAGTAATAGTTGCACTAATAGCAGAATATACACTGCTGTTGCCTGATATTAATAACTCAATTGCTTGGTTAAACCCATCGGTAAAAAGATTCATTTTATGCTTTGCTCACCTATACTTTTATTTTCTAATTTGCGGCACTGTTTGCATTTGGTATAAACAGTGATTTTCCAAGTAATCTGAAATCAGCAATGTATTTTTGCGTTTCATCTTTGTTAATCCATTGTGTAAACGTACTTGCCAATTTTGGATTTACATTTGAACATTTTTCTTGATTAATTGTCACTACACTGTATTGGTTAAACAGTGTTTTATTTCCCTCAACTACAACTTTCATTTTATTATTTTGCGCTTTTTGAGACATGTACTTAATCCAAGTACCACGATCAGTCATGGTATAACCTGACTTCTCAGATGCCATATTGATGGTTCTTAACATTCCTTGCCCTGTTTGAACATACCAATTTTGTGCTTCTGGTGCAGTTTTAATGGCATGTTTCCATAACGATATCTCTTTTTTATTGGTACCTGAGTTATCACCTCTGCTAAAAAAGTTCGACTCTTTATTTTCAATTGTTCGTAACGCTGCACTAGGAGTTAAACCAGTAACTTTTGCAGGATCTGATTTTGGTCCCACCAATACAAAGTCGTTGTACATAACTTGTTGTCTGTTTACTCCAAAACCAGAGTTAACAAATTTTTTCTCAGAAGCGGGTGCATGAACAAACAGAATATCAACATCACAATTTTGTCCCATCTTAAGGGCTTTTCCAGTACCTGTTGCTACCCACTTGAGCGTAGTTCCTGTCTCTTTTTCAAATTTTGGAGCCAGATAGTCTAATAAACCCGTATTGTCTGTACTCGTTGTTGTTGCCATCATCAAATCTGATGTGAAACCAATGCTTGCAATTAATGCTGTTGATAGTAAAATTTTCTGCATAATAGATAAATCCCTTTGTTTAAATGTTTTAATTAAAAATGTCTGCTTGGATTTCCACCAAAGCACTATTCAATAAAATCAC
>ENA-ORXI01002068-ORXI01002068.1-sediment-metagenome-genome-assembly--contig:-NODE-2068-length-14979-cov-3.427728_pt1 | contig 14979 bp, 17 predicted proteins | sample MGYA00237861_ERZ511468 | MGnify/ENA primary metagenome ERZ511468 (study PRJEB26299, sample SAMN06266213) | sediment metagenome | isolation source: Hudson Canyon methane seep mesocosm | place... | reverse complement strand
GGTTACTTTTTATAAATTCATTTAATTTTGTAACGAATAGCTCCCATTCAGTTCTACTTTTAAAAGCATTGCCTTCAGCACAAATGGTTTTTGAATCTATATCAATAAACTCCCACTCCCACCTACGCTTAAAAGCACTGTCCATGTAATAAATTGAGCTGTCTGAGGTGTTCATTGTAGAAATAATTGATAAATTATCTGGAATTCTAATGGTCTTGTTGACTAAATTAAAATCTAAGAATTTTAATTTTTCCTGTAATGTTTCTAATTTTTTTACTCCATCATGAGGCTTAAGTTTGTACTCATCAATTTGCCCGTGTTGGTCGTAAGAAAATGTAACACCAATAAGTTCTAAAATCTTTATGAATGCTATTTCATTAATACTAATGTAGTAGCTTGACCATCCATCATCATCTCTATCTAATAATTGAAATACCGAACCAAATATTGCTGATGAATTACCTCGATTAATTTCATCAATAATTAACACTACATTTTCTACTTCTTTACCTTCAATTCTCTCGCCTTGCTTATCATAAACTTTTATTATATTTTTATAAGATTGAGCTAACGCTCTTAAAAAGTGCCCTTCAAAATAATTATATTCAACTTTACCAGCACGGGTTATAGGCATCAGTTTTCCTATGAAATCACCATTAGTGTATTCCGGGTGGAAAACAGTTTTTATGACATTCTCAGGGGTTTCTGATACATCTATACCTAATTCATAGGGGATGATTTCCTTATCTATTTTATAGCTTTTCCCAGTCCCAGGACTGCCGAATAATATTTTTTGTATTGGAGTGTTCATATTGTCCTTTTATTTAGACCAAGTTATTAATATTAGGTAGATAGGGATATTATAGCAACTGCTACACCAGCCAAACCTGTTGTAACTGTAATTAACTGTATAACTTGTTCTAGTTGTACTTTGTTTTCAGAAAGAACTTTAGATCTAAGTTCAGATAAAGCTTTAGTACTTAATACCTTTCGATGTTCATAGAATTCTGATTTAACCCAGTATTCTGGAGGGACATCATAAAACATTTGTATTGCCAATTTTTGATAATATTGGTTTATTAGGTTTTCTATTTCCATATCAATGAGAATAATTTTCTCACCCTCTTCATGCTCTAAAATTTGGAATTCTATTCTTTCTTCTTTTTCCTCACGAAGCTTCTTGTAACGGGAATTGTAATACTCTAATATATTGTCTTTAGTCAAAAGCAAGTCATTACGTTTCCGTTCAAATCTTTTATATTCCTTAATGGACATGATTTTTCTTCTATTTAAATTTGGTTAATCACTTATAAGACAACCATTCTTTATTATCTTATAAATTGAATCAATATTATTCTTATCCCTGTTTTCTTCATAAAAATATCATAAGAAATCAGAAATACAGGATTAAAATTAATAGTTAACAATAAGAACTTCACCTTATCATTTATCTTTTTGGGGGAATAAAGCTCTTCCCAATGATTCCTCTTAGCAGACAAGAGACGTATTCTGATTGTACTACTCACATAATTAAAGAAAAACTATAGCTATGCTTGCTTCATAATATTTGCTAGCATCACAGGGGGTTCATCTATATAAATCTGTGTGGTCTGAATACTAGTATACCCTGCTAACACTCGAATACTATTCAAATCCACCCCACTATTAGCAAAATTAGTAATGAATGTTCTTCGACCAGAATGACTGTTCACCCTTCGTCAGGATATGAAAGGTTCATCACGGTTTTTACAGTTCAAACCATGTACACTATTTGAACTGGTTTAAAGGATTCATCATCATGATTACCGAAACAATTACTGCACCATCTAAACCTGCTCTAAAGCGCCCGCCACTATACAAAGTCATGTTGTTTGATGACGATGTCAGTACTTTTCAATGCGTAATTGATATTGTAGCAAACCATTTTAATAAAACTGCTGATGAAGGGTTTGATATTGCATTCAAAATAAATGCTAGAGGTGCTGAACTCGTTGGCATTTATCCTAAAGATACTGCTAAAACTAAGATAGCATTGGCAAATGATGAACTTAAAGTATCAGGGTACCCCCTACGCATTGAATTATATAAATCTACGTAAGTTATTCAAATTCTATACCTATTAGGTAATTAATAACATATGAATATCTCCCATTATCATTACCACTCTCTGGACATTTTCAGTTTACTTTACAACTGGAAATACCAATGTCAATTTACAATAAAAAAATACGTGACAAGAATGGTCGTATCCCAAGACAACTAACATGCAATCAAATCAACAGAACTAAAAAATATGCTTCTGCAAAACAATTACACTTTGTACTAATTCCAAGACATCGCGACAATGAATTACTACGCCAAATTGTTGCTGGGTTTGATGTTGAAGAGATGGTTTTCAATAATCAACCTCATAAACCTACCCTTTGTGATTGCTGCCTATAATCTGGAGTTGATTGTGCTAATTTTTGTATATGGAACACTGTTAAAAGGTTTAGAACGATCTTACGTTTTAGACGATTCTGAGCTAATAGGTGATGCTGTAGCTGGTGGAGTTCAACTTTATGATCTTGGCTACTATCCAGGCATTAAACGTAGTGATGGTGCTGTAATAGGTGAATTATACGATGTTGATGACATAACACTTAAAACTTTAGATACAATTGAAGGCTTTGACTCTAACAATATAAACAATTCACTGTATCACCGTTCTGAAATTCGAATTATTGCACCATCCACTACAATCCCTGTATTTTCGTATCTCTACAATTTACAGGTTGATGATAAAATGTTGATAGAAGATGGCGATTATCGAAACTATTTACAGTCTGAAACTGTTGGTTGATGAAGCAATTACATAATAATTGAACAAGCTGTTATCGATCCAATGCCGGCATAGGAAAAATTATTTTCATACGAAAGAGTTTGCATTACTTGACGTTTTTTACATCAAGTAATGCGCAGGATAGACTATTTTAACTACTACAAACATCAAAACATTTGTTTCTTTTATCTAATGATTTAAGAAACAAAACTCCAGATATAAATAGCCAAACAGCACTTGGTACCGGAACATTACTAACGTTAATTTTAATAGGCAAGACAGCAAGATTTACATCATGATACCCAGAAGGAAATAGATAGGACCAAGCTTCAACGTAGCCGTTATCATGTGCAAACTGTAAGGTGGCATCATCCATGTCGTGATAATCATTTCCGTCGTTCCATGTTAGTGACCTTTTTTCCCAGTTTGTGGCTGAAAATACTTGACCAAGATTGAATTCACCACGATGCCCAAATAAAATATAATATATACCTGTATCCTCTGGTGCAGTAAGGTTTATTGGGACATTATAGTTACTCGACCCTGTTGAAATCCAATTATCAACAGTTACTATTGAGCTTTCTCGAGCCCCCCACGTCCATGTATATCCAAAAGGAACCACAGCACCCGCACGATGGGCATTGAAATTACTTACTTGTACATTGCCACTTATTTCTGAGCCAGGTAAAACTGATATAGACCAGGCAGAGCCTGATAGTGGTTGACCTGCAAGGTTTCCTCCTATTACAGTCGATGTTGATACTGTCACTGCACTGGCTAATTCGCTAAACGCAACGAGTGCAACAAATAAAATTGACCAGAATTCTTTTGATAATATTTTCATTATTTTTCTCCTAATTTTATACAAAGTACAAACAAGCGCCTAACAATTAAAATAACCTGATGCTTACCACCTCATAACCTATGAAGAGCACTGTGCTTTTTCACCTGTGAAATAGCATCAAATTTTTACTTTTTTAACAATAAATTACTTTCCATTAAATAATAAAAATTCATGGCTATTAACAAACCTCAGATTGTTAGCTGGCTGGCTTTCAATTGCCATTTGAATGTGACTCACACCCCATGCATTCTAGGTTTAGAAAGTTACTTTGCCTGGAATTCATAAGCCGATCAAATTTTAGGCTAACCTGAGATAAGTACATAGCCATGTTAAACTTTAACTCCAGCCAATTTTGAATGCCCGCTTTTAGCTGGAGTTTTTACTTTTTGTGTGTAAATTAATTATCAATTACTCAGCATAAATCAAACTAATAAGTGTAGAAGCTTCTACAATCAAGGCATCTCCATCTTCTGAGCTAATTAATCCTTGAAAAATATCTTGATCAACTTTCTTTATAAAAGCATTAAGTTGGTTTGTTGCTGGAGTTAATTTCCCATTTTGAATGAATTTTTTTACCTTCTTTAAATTAGCGAGATAAGAGTTTTCCACATTATTCTTTAATTCCAAAACCAAAATATCGTTAACGATTTCATCAGAAATTTCTTCGGCTGTAGGAACATTACCTACAGTGATAAGAACTTCGGCTTGCCCTGTTAAATTTGGAGTTCCATTATCAGTTGCAAAAAAAGTAACAAGGTATACCCCTTCCTGCATACGATTAGGTTGCCAAGAAAAAGCACCAGTTAAATCATCAAACTCAGCTCCAGAGGGAAGGTCACTTACCGAATATAAAAAATTATCACTATCTGGGTCAACAGCATTAACGTTGAATTCTAATAGTTCATCTTCTAGGGTTTCTTTTGATCCGATAAAACTAAACACGGGCGACCGATTAATATTTCCGACTGTTATTTTAATTAATTCAACATCCAACTCCATAGGAGTACCATTATCTGACACTGAAAATTCAATGCTTTCATAGCTCCCTTCATCAAAAAATGTTGGCATCCAAGAAAATATTGCTGTTATTGGATCAAATGTTGCTCCAGGGGGGAGATTGTTCGCACTGAATGTCAAAACATCTGCTATATCAGGATCAATTGCCGTAATTTCAAATTCTAACAACTCACCTTCTTGAACAGTTTGATCACCAATAGAGCTCAATGTTGGTGGGTTATTAAGCACGGGTCCTTTTAAAAGATAGACAATCCCATTACCTACTGCATCTTTATTATTTGAAAAAGCACTAATTAGAATATCATTCCCGTGAGCTTTAACCACATGCCCAAAATTAATATCATTTTCTGGAAATGGACTATGGATGGTGTGTAATAATTGATACGTTTCTCCATCAAAAAGATACGCAATCCCTACACCTGCACCATCAAAACTATCAGAAGGCGCTGTTATAAGAAGATTCCCATTTAATATCGCCATACTTTTTCCAAAAGAAGATAACGAGGAAGGGTTGGGGTTATTAATAATATATTCTAAATTCTTTGTACTAATATCATAAACGTAAACTGCTCCCTGATTAGTAAATGTAAAATTTGCATCATTTGTACGAGATACGAATAATTTATCATTCTTGACAAGCAGCATGTAACCCAAGCTATCTGAAGAACTTGGTGTTGGACTAAGAAAGGTATGAACTAAATTTCCTGTTGCAATTTCAAACATATACACTGCACCAGAACGACTAGCCAAAGTACTATCATGAATAGCAGTTGCAAATAGATAGGTATCATTAACTGCAATCTCCCATCCAAAACGATCATCGGAAGCAGGGGTTGGGTTGTCAAATGTTCTAACTAATGCCCCTGTTACCCCATTAAATAAATGAACAGCTCCTACATTTGCACCTGCTCGTAATTCACTAATAAATAAATTGTCGTTTACTGATTCTACTTGCCAACCAAAATTTCTACCACCGGCTGAAAAGTTAGAGTATGTTTCTAAAATGCTTCCTGTTTCTGAATCTACCAAGTAGGCAGAGCCTGAGTTTTGGTGCCCCATATCATCTCCGTGATCACCAATTAATACGTTCCCTCTATATTCACTAATGCCTCGACCAAATGTATCGCCAAATGAAGGTGTTGGGTTTGTCACTGTCTGAAGTAATATCCCATTTTCAATATCAAACAAATAAACACTACCTGAATCGGTCCCTGCTGTGTCATCTTTACGAGCATTGATTGCAACTTTATTACCAACAACGCCTAAATCAAATCCAAATTGATCATTAGCTGCTGGAGTTGGATTTTCATATATGGTTAAAACATCAAATGATTGGGGTATGCCGAAAGATAAAGATGGAAAGATAAAAATAATGACAGAACAGAACTTTGCAAATGTATATCTCATAATCATAGACCTCTTTTAGTTATTTTAAGAATTAAAACCAACTGCTTTTAGACTTTCATCAATTATTTACGGCAATCTGGCTTTCCTAAAAAAGGACCCTTGACTTTCTGTCCCTACCTTACAGTAGGTTTAGCTTTCTACATTTTTTAATATCAAGCCTATTACAATTTACTTAACATTTCAACTGAGTGTTTTTATCAAGAATAAGCCTATTGAATAATTGGAATAGCAAAGTTAATTTTCAATTTTATTAAAATAGCTAGATATGGGGGGGGTCTAACTCCTTTTGTTTGACAAATGACTATCAGCTACTAAAGCCTTTTTTCCATCAATAATATCTAACACCTCTTCCCTCGTTCCGCAAGGGACACACATAGGAAAACTATCATCAAAAAATGTATCCATAATTTCGGTCACATTCTGATTAAAATCTTCAGCCTTTTTCCGCAGTAACCCCAACGACTTTTGATAATCCTTACTGTCAATTTCACCCAATTTCAAAGAATTTTTGAGTTCACGCCTTTTTGCATTGAAATCGACATTGTTAAACTGTGCCGGCAATTGGCTAATACGGTCTTTAGCGCTATCTAATTTCGCTCTAATACCAGATATTTCTAAATCCAAATACCGACCAATATCGTAAAGATCTTTCAGTAATAACTCTGCGGTCGTATCACCATATTCACCATTAAAAGACTTGTGAGCGCGTGCAATATATGGGATGTGTACCCCCATTGAAATATTGGAAAATGGTTTGGTAATTTGTACTGTAATATCACCAGCAGAGCGAAGGATAATAACGCCTTTAACCTCAGTGTCTTCGACAGATGTGTTTATTTTCATAAATCTACCAACTCCAATCTTCTATATTAAAGGACTCAACCAGTAGAACACTTACACAAGCTTTCAGTCTTCTGCTGGGAACAAAACTCTATCAATAGTTCCCTTAGCCCCTCCATGATATATGCAACTGCTGATACACTTTTCTGCACCAATTTCATCTACTATTGCTTTAACGTAATCCTTTAGTTGCTCTGGATTGAATTCAGAAAACTCTTCATCACCCACAATTTTTACAATTTCATCATTTTTGTAAAATTTTAATTCGCCGAATAACATTGACACCTCCTAATATAAAAACAGTCTTATGGTAGGTAACGTTTTTTTGGCTGTTGATGTTTTGACTCATCTATCAAACCTAAACCAGTACTACCTAGAAAATTTACTAACATATCTCTTTTTTTAAATTCATTAGTTTCTCGCTTCATATCTGCAACTTTTTCAAAAATTAAATCTATATCATTTGGTTTTGAAGAAGGTTTCATTTAATCTCCTGTTGATAACCGATCGCAATTTACTGGCAATCTTTAATATCCATAACCATTTGTATTACCAGGATATTTTAACATATCAGCATGGATGGTGCTGACGATAACAGGTGAAATATGATGTAGTTCAAATTTTCCATTAATACATAACTAATTATCATCATGCCCCGTATACAGTAAACACCAACAGCCTTCCTACCCCTTTCAACGCTGAGAGCGCAAATTTGACGGTCGCAGGGTCGGAACCACTAACCTTTCTCTCAGTAGTTTTTAACTGTTTCGAGCATATTGTTTAGATTGTTTTCTATTGTAATAGAGCAGATGGCTTTACCATCTGTGATATTGTTGATTTGTTGGTAGATCTTATGGATCTTATGTTAGAAGCAGTGGCACTTATTTATCAGGTCTTTCGGTTAGTAAGTTCCATCGTGTATATACGGCTCTACAGCTCTTTGTTAGTAAGTCTTTAAGTTGTATATCTGGTAAGTTTTTAGGTCTTTAGACGGCTTCTACTTAGCTCTCAATAGCTCTAATTACTTGCTCTACAATTGTCCCTATTGTTAACGATTGTGATCTCTCAATAAGTTAAACGTGCTCTTTCTTACTATAGCTCTAACCTCCGAATTACTTGAGCGACTTGCGCTCTTTCTCTTAGCAAGTTGTTCATGAAGAACGAGGGCGGTTCTTTCTCTTGCCCTCGTTCTTGACTTCTTCCCAACAGTAGCTCTTACCATAGCTCGTGATTTTAGCTCTCAATCTTGCTCTGATTTAGCTCTAATAATAAAAACCGTACCAAATTGTATTCTTTATATATCTTTCATAATCTTCAATAATCTTTCATAATCTTAGATAATCTTCAACAACTAAAATCAATGACTTACAATCAAAACAAGAATAAATCTTATTTGTAAGTCGGTATATTATGGACACAAAAAAAGGGTCGCTTTTAACCCTTTGAATTGTTGGATAATGGGTCATGTTTTACGATGCAAGTCGTTCATAATTGTTAAGTTCAGTTCTTTTCCAATTTTTACGTCGTTCTTTTATCTCAAGGTCTACTTGTAATAACGTCAAACCTGCATAATCTTGAGCATATATAATCACCTCATCACGAGTAGTAACATAATTGTTATAAGCTAAATGACGTATATTATCTTCGGTGCTATCTTTAGCAGTTGGTTCATATCTACCAGCGAGTATATCAAGTTGTGCATTTATGTTGTGGTATATAGCTTCAATCAACCGAGGTAGTAATTTTGTCAATGTTTTGTGTGTTACTAATCTACGATCAAAAATGAGTTCATCACATACAATCACATCGACAATATCATCTTGAGACATCGAAGGATCATCACGTAAATCTTTATATTCTTTAGATTTGACAAATTCTATCAACTTGTTAAATCGCTTGTTTATAGTTTTGTGTAAAGAACGTTCAGTGCAAAACACCCGTATTGTATTATCTTTAACCTTAGCTACCACTTCAGTTAACGCCAGCATAAAAAACATAAGTTCTTTTTCGTTACTGCTTGTGTTCAACCAAACATCATTTTTGATTTTATCTTCTAATTTGAAGAATGGTTTAATATTCAACCCTTCGTGTACAACGCAACGTGTTTTATTTGCATATTCTCCACGTTCTTCTTTGAATTTAACATTTCTTGCGTATCGCTTTTGTGCATCTCTATATGATGCTATTGAGATTGTGACATTTTTCATTTTTCACCCCTCATTAACGAAGTTAACATTTGAGGGTTAAGCCCACCGCTCGCTACAGTAATACCTTCACGGTCTTTATATCCGTAAATTTTGATACTATCAAGATATTCCATCACATTTTCATAATCACCATTCCAATCGGCGGGATGAACTTCAACTGGTGTTAGACCTTCTTCCATTGGTAATACTTTGATTTTTTTAAAATCAATACCTACTACCCCCATTACGTTGCTAAATTCATCAGTTGAACCCTTTATAACGTAAACGGTTATAACTCGCTTAGGGCGTGATGCCACACCACTGAATGAAGTTTCGGTTTTATATTTTATTATGTTGTACATTGTTTTTGTTCCAAAAAAAACCTTTTTAAAATCGCCCGTGAGAGTTGCCAACAAGATAGGCAGAGACGATTTTAAAAAGGTTGTTAAGTCTTGTTTATTTATTCTATGTAAAATTTCGACTCTCACCTCTTCCATCTACTAATCTATTTATCAAAGTATCAAAACTTTGTTCTTATTTGTTGATTGCTTACTGCTGGCAAAAGACGTTGGAATAGATGCCTTTGAAGCTGCCTGTGAATTCACATTAGAACCAGGGATTGTCTCAATAGTGGTATGAGTTAAGAATCTTATTTTCACTTCATATAGCTTAAAAATTTATAGGTTTGCCAAGTTATAACTGATACAAAAAGGGCTGCTAAACCCTTTTAAATTCTGATATTTACTACGAATATTTAGCTTTAGCATCCAATATCTTGTAAAAATCAGACTATACTTATTCCTAAATATACTAACGGTCATGCATTTCATACCATTCGTTATGAGACAACTCTATAAGCCTTGCCAAGATTGAAACTATAAAAATATTTCGCATGTATTCATGATATTGAGTTTTTAGACTCAACAATTTATTCAGTTATTTCGACCCTTTTACGATTAAAATTAACTTACAATCCCCGCAACAAATTCTTCCTGTTTCTTAATAAGAAACGACTCTGTTTTTTTAAACAATTTCTTAAAATTAGAATTACGGCTTTTGGGGTTACCAAATAAAATTTTCTTGAATTTGGATAGCACATCAATAATTTCAAAATTTTCAAATTCTACAATTTCTTTGAAGTATTCAATAGTTTCTTGTACATCAGCACCACTTCTCAACCCCCCAGAAATCACAATGCCAGAGGGATCTGAACCAGTTTTTGATATTTCACTAACATATCTGCGTTCAATATTGCCATAACCTCGAAGCAAACTTGCATTTCGATTCTGAGAGTCTTGACGATAAACACGATTAAATAGTTGCAATACTTCTGCTGTAGAATAGTCGAATAAAGCAGCTATTTCATCTAACGTATCTTGTGCGTCTTTAATGTTTTCGCACTCTATAATATATTTAGACATTTTGAATTTTCCTGTAATTAGGAGGGCTAACTGTGTTAAAGTTAGCCCGTATTGTTATAAAAATTCGACTGTTTCAGCAGTCGAAATGGTTGTAATTCATAAAATCGTTTTGCGAGAACGATTTTATGAATTATTTAATCGATTTTAGCTTTAAGTCGTATTAAAGTATCAATCATTAGCCAGCAACCCAACTCTTAAACTGAATCCGTCGTCACACACACAATCTAAATCTTGAAGAATCAGTGTTGAGATTGGTTGAAAAAGGTCTAAATCTAAATCCGACCAAAGGTCATTTTTTTTAAATTCCATACAATCACCATTCCTTGTTAGCTCTAAAAGATTTAAGTAATAATAACTATTACCTTCTGGATAAAAAATAGTAACTTCAACTCTAGCCGTGTCTACATTAACCCAGTTTGCTGAAACTTGGATTCCAGTTGCATGTTCAACTTGTTCAATAATTCTTTGCGCTTGAGGATTCGAATCTCCTCCATATATATGTTGTGTCATTTTTAATCTCCTTTGAGTTATGGGTATGACTACCGTTAATACCGTTTCCAAAAATAGAAACGATTCAATTTTGGCATCCGTGTTTACCGACCTACAGTTCCTTAAATTCTTTTAGGCGTACTTTTCTAACAGTTTTTGACCATGCTTTTTGATTCAGGATGAAGATTAGAATCATCACCTTCATAGTCGTGCATTTTCTTAAAAGTGGAAACCGTGCTATAGCCTTCAAAGTTAAAGTATCCCAAAGGAATAGCACCCCAGATTCTTAGACGATTCTCATAAAACCGCTTTAAGAATCTTCAAGCTTAAAAACCGCAAAACCGAGATAATTACAAAGTGTTTCTTTAATCTCATCGTGCAACTGTTCCACCCACGATGTATAAACATCATCTAAACTATCAACGTGGAGACAGTAAGAAAGATCACAAGCTATTGTGATAAATGCGTTCACATTTTTACCAACCTTTTCAGACTCAAAAACAATATTATAAGAACGTGCAAGCGGTGGTTTTACCGGTGAACCTGAGTCTTCAATACGTATTATCAAATCCCCAAACTCTTCTTTATGTAAATAACCATTTCCTAAACTATCTTTTCCTATATAAGAACCATATTTCTCTATCAATATGTCCTGCATGTCTAAATAATTAAAAGCATCAACAAAAAATTCTTCAAGAAGCTCATGGGGAATATTTTTATCCATTTTCTTTTCCTTGCCATATTTCAGGCATAGTTATACTTATTACCGTTGAAACCATTTCAACAGTTTTCTAGATCGGGGCTGATTCATCCTTGACCCCAATATCCTTAAATTCTTTAATTAGTCTACTTTATCTTTTAATTCAGCTATAATTCACACCGTTACTAAATCATTAATATATAAGACTATTTGTCTATTTTTAGGCGTAACTGCCCATTAAACCGTTTCTACAATTAAAAACGGTCTCAAAAGTTGAAGCACTCAGGCTCCGTTCCAGTTAATCCTTTAAAATTCTATATCTCTACATCATTTTTAATTCTCCTCATTGTTGAATTTAAGGTATGACCACCTGTTAATACCGCTTCTAAGATTAGAAGCGGTACCTAAATTTGGAGTATTGCAGCTCTACCCCGTGTTCCTAAATCGTCCTTTTAATTCCATTAATTCAATGATATTTAACTAACAATTTTTGACCAAATCGCTGTATCTCAGGAGGCAACTCTCCCTCGTTATCAATAAAGTCACAATTGATGTCATAGCGGTGCATCTAATACTGATTCATCGTTATTAAAAGCCGTTACTACGGCATCAGCTAATGCTTTTTCAGCATCGAAAGGAATCTCTTCCATTATATTTCCTGCTAGGTTATAACCTTCTGATAAATACATTGACAGTGTGTATTAGAATTTGGACACAACTGTCCTGCAACTTCTGAAATCATTATCAGAAGATTTAAGTTTTAGGATACCCTCACCCCATTCCGTTAGTCCTTTAAAACTTTGCTATCGTCCATTCCGATGGAAGCAATAAACTCCATCCTCCAGACGGTTACAAAAAGATTACTTTCCCTCCAAATAATCTTGCACTTGTTTTTTCTTCTTTTGCCGCTCTTCATATTCAAACAAAAAGTCAAAAAGCTTATCTCTATCTTCGTTATTTGGATTTTGGTATAACATTACAAGCCTAAATAACGTTTCATTTACAGTCAAACCTTCCTTTTTGCCAATTTCTTTCAAAGCTATCCGGACTGTATCCGTAGTTTTGAACGTGATGGGTTTAGGACTTTCAATACTTACTATATTGCTATCTGATTCTTTAACAGCCATATCCTTTCTCTTTCAAAAACTAAATCATTAAACCAATATAGGTAGAATACGCCAACTGGTATTACTTGTAAAGCAATTTTTACTACCTACTGTAAGAATAAACAGTAATTTTTCGTAACTTTACCAAAATAACACAAACATATTTTTTATTATCAATGACTTACCACCTTACCGGAAAGATTGAGTATTTAAATATTTCTAAGACCATGGGTAATAATCAATAAAATTAAGATATATTCCCTCATCCAGCATACCACTTAAACATAAAACAATACCTATAGTGTCTTTTATACTACCTTTTAGAATTTAATTACTTTATATGACTGTAACAACCTACCCAGTCAAATAAAGTAATCTATTAGTAAGTATCAATTTTCTGCCACACCAACTTTTATACCTAACCCCCCGTAACAATTACTTCTGACACCACTGAGCTTGCTAGAGCATTCATGTTACATAATTAAGAACATAGGTGAAGTAACAGCTTACTCACGGTAGAAACGGCTTCTAATGCTCGAAACACGAACAAAAAACAACACTCGGAATAGGAGCGCTCTTCGTCCACCTCAACCATGCCCAAAATCCTGCATAGTTAATGCCCCCCCACAAATGGCTTGACCGCTAAATTTTAGCCTCCCTCTCGTGCTACTCGCACACTTCGGATTGGCAAATTTCCCTGCGCTTTCTGGAGACTATCAGCCCGTTCGGGGACTGACAGCGAAAGAGTTTGAAATTTTTTAACGGTTATACTGTGCGAACCATCTCATTTTGTACCTCTTGACTCATTCTTTTTGTGCGACTAAACTTTCCTAATAGGTTATTTGGAGAGCAAAATGAGCATACTTAAGCGCAAAACAAAAACGGGCTATACGAAAAATTACTACTACGACATCACCGTCAATGGAAAAACATATCGCGGCACAACAAAAACAGCCAACAAAAAATTAGCGTTAGACATCGAAGCGAAAGCGCGTTTAGAAATCATCAAATTTGACGAATTAGGTATAAAAAAACCGATCAAACTATATGATGCTCTCGACTTACTCAAACAGAAGTACGATGAAAAAGAGTACGAGACTTCAGTACCGACTTGCATCGAGCGAATTAAAAAACTACTCAATGACAAACCGATTCACAAATTGAAAAGCACTGATTTGTACGAAATGTTAGATAAACTTAAAGCAAAAGAACATGTGCTAAAAAATGGAACAGTCAAGAAACTCAAGCCAAAAACATTAGAAAATTATTTCTCGATCATTCAACAAGCTCAAACTCTCGTTAGAAAGCGAGATCATCTCGTTAATTCAGACTTAGAGATGCCCGATATCAAAGTTGACTCTACGCGAGTGCGAATCATGGAAGATTACCAACGCGTTAAAATTTTGGAACGTTTAAAACCCAATCAAATGGGGCAAGGTATGCCCATTCAGGACCCGTTGAGTATCAAGTATCGGCAGATGCAAGACAATTACGACGTGTGCCTAATGTTGATGGATACTGGCTGTAGATATTCTGAAATAGCAGGTCTGAAGTGGTCTGATGTAGATTTAAAAAAAACACAAATTCGTGTCTGGCGCGGTAAGACCAAAAGTGAAACTCATTTGTTTATGTCAGACAACATCATATCTTTATTGAACAGAAGATTACGGCACAATCCCCACCCTAAATGGATTTTTACGGATTCGACTGGGAAATCGCACAGAAAATACACTACTATTAGCATTAGAAAAGCTATAAAGGGCATCGAAGGTTTAGAAAACTTTAATGTTCACGACTTACGACATTGTGCCGCATCAACATTAATCAATGCAGGGATGACTTTACAAAAAGTTGCGGTGGTATTGGGTCATTCAGATATTAGAATGACAATGAAGTATGCTCACTTAGATAAGAAACAGATAACACAAGAAGCTGTAGATATAATGAATCGCGGGGGTAACATCGTTAATGTACAAGAATTAGTTGAGAACGCATAAAGAAAAAACACCACACAAAATTCCGCACAAGGTTATTTATGGAAAACACAAAGGCAAACACACTAAGGCTTAGAAGGGTAGGAATTGATACCTATCATGAGAATGTTGCTTATTTGAACCGTGAATGTAGCATTTATCGAGCAGAAGGTTT
>ENA-ORXI01002067-ORXI01002067.1-sediment-metagenome-genome-assembly--contig:-NODE-2067-length-14980-cov-6.358384_pt1 | contig 14980 bp, 17 predicted proteins | sample MGYA00237861_ERZ511468 | MGnify/ENA primary metagenome ERZ511468 (study PRJEB26299, sample SAMN06266213) | sediment metagenome | isolation source: Hudson Canyon methane seep mesocosm | place... | reverse complement strand
AAAAATCCCAACATATCAGACCAGACTAAAACTTGTCCATCAGTAACGTTTCCAGCCCCAATTCCAATGACTGGAATTTTTACTGCTTGAGTAATAGCCAGTGCAGCCTCAGTCTTAACCCCTTCAGCAACGATTGCAAATGCACCTGCTGCTTCAACGGCAATGGCATCAGAGACTAATTGCTCAATATCTTCAGGTGTTTTACCTCTGACTTTATATCCGCCTTCACTTCGTACGTATTGTGGCATCAATCCAATATGACCCATCACTGCTATGGAATTTTTTGTTAAGTGAGCAATAATATCTGCTCTGTCTTCTCCACCTTCAATTTTAATAGCTGCTGCTGGAGTTTCTTGATACACTTTAATTGCATTTTCTAAGGCTTGATTTTTATTAATATAACTTCCAAAAGGCATATCTAAAATCACAAATGAGCTAGGAGCTCCTTTACATACTGCTTTTGTATGATAAATCATTTGATCAAGTGTTGCACTTAAGGTGTCATTTTCACCTGCAAAACTCATATTAAGACTATCTCCTACTAAAATCATGTCCGCAATTTCTTCAAATAGTTTTGCAAACAGCGCATCGTAGGCTGTAATCATAGTGAGTTTTTTACTGTTTTTTACATTTTTTATTTTTGTAACATTTTGTTTTTCAAAATCATTTCTGATAATACTCATAAATTTCCTATAAATTTAAATTAATCAGATATTATAGCTTATTAAAACTTTTTTATTAAAATAATTTATCAAATATTACAATTTTTATATAGCTACTAGTTTCTATCTTTATTATTTATCTAAGAAGAAATTAGATAAAATAATATCTTGTATCAAATTAAAATATATTATTACAGGATTTATATTGAAAAAATTAGTCGGTTATATAACTTCGTCATACCCAAATAACAATTTTTGTGTAGATTTAGCTTTAAGTATGAAAGAAGCAGGTGTCGATACGTTGGAACTTGGAATGCCATTTTCAGACCCCGTTGCAGATGGTCCCGTCATTGAAGCTGCAAATTTAAAAGCTTTGCAAAATGGATATACTCTAAAGGATTTATTTGAAGTTTCAAGCAAAATAGCTCCACAAATGGATACTTTATGGATGGGATATATGAATCCATTTTATCATAAAGGGTTTGAGTATTTTTTACAAAAAGCTCAAGAATTTGGTATCAATGGCGCAATTATTCCTGATCTCCCTTTTGAAGAGTCACAAGAATATCTTCCTATATTTGATAAGTATAATAAATCTCTTATTAGTTTTGTGGCACCAACAGATACAGAACAAAGAGTCAAAACTGTTGTTAATGATGCGAAAAAATTTATATATTTAGTCGCATATGCTGGAATTACGGGAAGCGGTAAAAGTGAAGATTTAACGCAAGTTATTGAAAATATAAGAAAATACAGTAAAACACCTGTTTATATTGGATTTGGAGTGAATGAAAAAACTGCCAAAGAAAAAGCCGTAGGTGTTGATGGTGTTATTGTTGGGTCTTCTTTTGTTAAACATTTGTTGGATGACAGTTTATCTCACAACGAAAAGATTACAAGAATATCCAATATAGCAAAAGAAATAAAAGAAAAAATCAACGAGTAAAAAATGCAAAAGTTACATGAAGATATTGAATTTGTAGAACATAAAAGAGAGTGCTCTTATTTTTCATATGAACTCTCAGATATGAGATACAGATATATCAACAAATGTACAATAGAAGATTATCAAAACATGCTGGTACACGGCTGGAGAAGATTTGGTAAAATGCATTTTGTACCTGAATGTGAAAATTGCAATAAATGTATTTCAATGAGAATTGATGTTAAAAAATATAAATTTTCATCTTCAGAAAAAAGAGTAATGGCCAAAAATAAAGATACTAAAATATATATACAAAATCCATCTTTATCTATTGATCATTTAAAATTATATGATAAATATCATGGGTTTATGCACAGCAAAAAAAATTGGACATATACTCCAATTGATCCAGCAGAATATAACAGATCTTACGTAGAAGGTAAGCTGAGTTTTGCTCGAGAGATTTTATATGTTCGAGATGGTAAATTAGTGGGAGTTGCCATATCAGACATATTACCTAAATCTATTTCTTCAATTTATTGTTATTATGATCATGATTATGAAAAATATTCAATTGGTAAGTATTCTATATTGGTTCAAATAAAAATTGCAAAGGAATTAAATATTCCTTATATTTATTTAGGATATTGGATACAAAAGCATTTAAGTATGGGATATAAAGAATCTTATCAGCCCTTTGAAATTTTGGTTAATAGAGCACCACTAAATAAAATGGCATTTTGGAAAAAATATGATCCTAAAGTCGATAAGATTTAATTTATTTACATATAATCAAGTTGATGATACAATTTGCTCTAATTAAAGGTTAAAAATGAAAAAAATAATTATATCTGTACTTTTTTTGTCAATAACGCTTTTTGCTCAAAATGTTACATCAGAAGCGGATTGTTTAATATTAGAAGATGAAAATTCTATTATTTGTAAATATGTTCATGATAGAATGGATGTAGATAAAAATATTACTTTTGAGTGGGTTGATCCTAATGGAGAAATCTCAAGAACCAGAGAAATGATAGTTCCCGCAAATCATGGTTCTGTTTACGATTTTAGATATATGGATGGTAGGAAAAAGGGAACATGGTCTTTTAAAGTATTTGATGGCAAAAAAACATTAGAGACTAAATTTGAAGTAAAATAAATAATATTATAAATATAAAAAAAGGGGAATGTTTTTAAACATTCCCCTTTTTTTATGTCTGTAATTTAATAGTAATTAATTGTAAATCTTTTTAAGATGGTCAACTTTTGCACCCATATTTAATATCGCCATGTCGGCAAGGACGAGTGCCATCATTGATTCTGCAACTACACTTCCTCGAATAGCAACACAAGGGTCATGTCTTCCTTTGAGTTCACACGTGACTTCATTGTCATTGGTATCAATGGTGTCTTGTTTGATAAAAACAGATGGAGTTGCTTTAAAGTGTACTTTTACATTGATATCATCTCCATTAGAAATCCCACCAAGTATTCCCCCACTGTGGTTGGATTTAAATCCATCCAATCTTATTTGGTCATTATTGTCATAACCTTTTACTTTGGCAGATTCAATTCCATCCCCAATTTCAACAGCTTTGACCGCATTAATACTCATCATTGCATTGGCTATTTGAGCGTCAAGTTTGAAATAAATTGGTTCACCTAATCCTATTGGAGTATTTTTTACGTTAATTAGTGCAACACCACCCACTGAGTTATGTTTGTTTTTTGCATTTAAAATGGCATCTTTTTGATTTTGTTCTTCTTTTGCATCTAAGGTAAAAATTTCGGATGATTTGGCATGTTTAAAATCATATTGCTCTGCATCAATACCATCAATCTCGCAAATACCACTTTGTACAACAACGCCAATTTCTTTTAATAAAAGTTTTGCAATTGCTCCTGCAGCTACCCTTGCTGCTGTCTCTCTTGCACTGCTTCGCCCACCACCTCGGTAGTCTCTAATCCCATATTTATTCCAATAAGTGAAATCAGCATGTCCAGGACGAAAGAGGTCTTTGATATTTGAATAATCTTTACTTTTTTGATTTTCATTAAAAATTACCATGGCTATCGTGGTTCCTGTGGTAATGCCTTCAAATACTCCACTTAAAATTTCAACTTTGTCGCCTTCTTTTCGAGCGGTTGCGTACTCATTTTGTCCTGGTTTTCTTCTGTCCATTTCATTTTGAATAAATTCTTCATCGATTGAGATGCCAGCAGGTACTCCATCAACTACACAGCCAAGAGCTTTTCCGTGACTTTCTCCAAAAGTTGAAAATTTAAACTTGTGCCCAAAACTATTCATTTATGAGTTTCCTTTTAGAATATCTAATGCAATTTTTGCGATTGCTTGTTGTGCAAGTTTTTTACTTTTTCCCATAGCTTTTCCATAGGTTTTACCATCAATCCAAATTGAGACTTCAAACTCTTTTTGATGGTCTGGACCGTAAGATCCTTCTAATTTATACTCTGGAATTGAACCAAATTCTGCTTGTGTTATTTCTTGAAGTGCTGTTTTAAAATCACTGAACAGTACATCCAGATTAATTTGCTCATAAGATTTTTCTAAAAGTTTTAAAATAATAGACTTTAAAATTTCTATTCCTGATTCTAAATAAACAGCACCCATAATTGCTTCAAACGCATCTGAGAGAATAGAAGCTTTGGTTCTACCTTTGTTTCGTTCTTCTGCAACAGATAAATAAATATAATCACCTAGTTTTATTGCATTTGCAAGTTTTGTAAAACCTGTTTCATTAACCAATGATGCTCTGATCTTAGATAAGTCACCTTCGTTAGATTTAGGGAATTTTGTATATAAATATTCTCCAACAATTAAATTTAATACCGCATCACCTAAAAATTCCAATCTCTCATTGTTATATGGTTTTTTGAAACTCTTGTGTGTGAGTGCTTCGATTATCAGGTTTTTATTTTTAAACTGATAATCCAAACACTGTTCTAATTTTGCATAGTCTGTCATATTGTCTCCTTTGATTTTTAATTTTCTACTTGTTTACGTGCAAGTATATCACATCTTTTATTTTCTTCATCCTCACGTATGAACTAAATTAGAATTATTACTGTAAAGATTGATTTTTTTCAATATAATTCCTTGTAATTTCTGGCTCTATTTTAAAAGATAAAATTGAATGACACGAGGGACATCTGTTTTCATAAATAGGATAAATATTTTTACATTTATTACAAATAAATTCAAAATTTAAATCGGCTTGTTTATTCTCTTTATCTTTTTGTAACATAATTAAAATATTAAGCTCAAAGATGTCACTTTGTTTGGCTTCATTGATATAACCCTTTGCTGTATAAAGCTCACTTAAGAGTTTATTTTTTGCAACCGCATCAAAGTCGATATCGTCAAAAGACAAGTACCATAATAAATCCATGAGTAGTGCAGTATCAAATAATTCAATATTTTTCCAAAAAGCAGCTTTATTAAATTGCAGTAAATACTCTGCAACGACTCTTTGTATGATTTCATTGCTTTTAAACAGTTCAATTAATTGAATACATTTTTTATCAAAAGAATTTATGGGGTTATTGATAATTTGCATTGAGTTTATATATAATTTTTCTTTTATTATGTTTACACTTAATTCTTCCAAAGACTCAACGACTTCGTAAGCTTTATCGTAATCTTTTAATTTCTCGTACGTAAGTAATAAATAGGTTAGTGCCTGTTTATTTCTTGGAGAAAACTTTAGAATTTTTAGAAAAATATCTTTACTTCTTTGTAAAAAACCACCTCTAAAGTACGTAGATCCTAAAAGTTCCAATAACTCTTCTTTTTTTACATTATCGTTTACATGTTCAAGCAGTGTTAAATATACTGAAATGGCTTTAGTATAATCACCTTTATGTAAAAATGTGGAAGCAAGCAGTATTACTGAATCAAAAGGAAGGTTGTATGTTTTGTATAAGTGGACATAGTCTTCTTCTTTTAATTTTCCAAGCTCAAATCTTTTGAATAGTTTTCGGTATTCTCTTCTTGCTTTTTTTTCTTTGTACATGCTGTAAGAGTACGTCAGAAATGATATGATAAAAACAAGTGTAAATAATACGATTATCCCAAACAAGGGGTCTCTGTATTCTAAAACTAAACCATCCAAATAAAAAACCTTAAATTTAAAAAAATAGACTTATAATAACATAAAAGTATAAAGATAATTATAAAGGTATTAATAAATTAATATTTAAATTTGCAATTTAATAATAAATGGTGTGCGTTTGATTTAGTTTTGGTATAATCCCACATGATTACAAAAAGCTCAATAGAGAATCTTCAAAATCACTTAGATGTGGTTGATGTCGTATCACAATTTTTAGAAGTAAAAAAAGCAGGCGCAAATTTTAAAGCGTGCTGCCCCTTTCATGGAGAAAAAACACCATCGTTTGTAATCAGTCCTGCAAAACAGATTTATCACTGTTTTGGCTGTGGAGTGGGCGGTGATTCCATTAAGTTTGTAATGGAATATGAAAAATTATCATACCCTGAAGCCTTAGAAAAATTAGCTTCAATGTATAATGTAACCTTAGAATACGATAATAAAAATCAGAAAAAACAAGATATAAAAGTTTTAGAAAGTGTTAATCAATACTATCAGAAACTTTTTGTCAGTAATAACACTGCTAAAAAATATATTTTAGATCGTGGTATTTCTGAATTTTCAATTGAAAAATTTGAAATTGGATATGCTCCAAGTTCTGGTGATACTATCAATTATTTAAAAAACAATTTTTTGAATTTAGCAGATGCAAAAGAACTGGGTGTAATTGATACCGGTACAAATGGATTATATTCAAGATTCATTGAAAGAATTACTTTCCCTATTTATGCCCTCAATGGAAAAATTGTTGGTTTTGGTGGACGAACCATCACTGGACATAACGCAAAATATGTAAATTCACCTCAAACCAAAGTATTTAATAAGTCAAGGCTTCTTTATGGATACAATTTAGCCAAAGACAAAATTTATAAAAATAATCAAATCATTATAACTGAAGGTTATTTGGATGTAATTATGCTTCATCAAGCAGGTTTTGATAATGCTGTTGCAACCTTAGGAACAGCACTTACTGCTGATCACTTACCTTTAATTAAAAGAGGGGAACCTAAAGTTATAGTAGCTTACGATGGAGATAAGGCTGGACTAAATGCAGCTTATAAAGCAAGTTTGATGTTAAGCCACAATAATTATGAAGGTGGTGTAGTTATTTTTGGTGAAGGAAAAGATCCTGCTGATATGGTTAATGAGGGTAAAGTAGAAGAACTCAACACCATGTTTAATCATGCACAACCTTTTATTCCTTTTGCGATTGATTTTATAATAAGTAACCATGATATTTCTCAGCCTTTAAATAAACAAAAAGCTTTACAAGAAACCAATGATTACTTAAAGACATTAAATCCTATTTATCAAGATGAATATTCACGATATATTGCCTCAAAGTTAAATGTGAATGAAAAATTCATCAAAGTACAAAATATCAATCAACAACAAAATAATATAGACTTATCTAAAATAGATATTGCTGAGTTGTGCATTATTAAATCTATATTAGATAATGCCAGTAGACTTGAACTGGTTTTAGACAGAGTGGATGGTTCGATGTTTGAATATCATAAAAATGAATTTGATATGTTATTAAATGACAAAGAAAATCCAGCTTTACGTGGCATTCTATTAAATGAACGATTAGAAATGTATGATGATGAACGATTAACCAATGAATTACGTATCTTATTATTTAAATTTTATGAAAAAAAACTAACACAGACAAAATATGACACAACGTTACAACATAAAGTAAAAGCAAATTTAATACGTAAAATTCAAAGTAATTTAATGCAGCTACGACGTGGAAAATTAGTAGACTTTAATTTATAATGAATTAATAAATAACACTGTTTTTTTAATCTAATGAAAATAATTATTTATGTAAAATGATAATAGATATAAAACAAAAAGGAATTCATTATGGAAATTATTAGCACAGACAGAGCACCAGCTGCAATTGGACCATACTCTCAAGCAATTAAAACAAATGGTATGATTTATACATCGGGGCAAATACCTTTATCTCCTAGTGGTGAATTAATTGATAGGGATATCAAAAGACAAACAAGACAGGTTTTAACAAATCTAAAAAATTTACTTGAAGACAGTGACAGTGGTTTAGAATATGTCGTTAAAACAACAATTTTCTTAGAAAACATTGAAGATTTTGGAATTGTAAATGTTTTATATGCAGAATATTTTGAAGATCATAAACCAGCTCGAAGTACAGTTGCTGTAAAAACACTGCCTAAAAACGTACTTATAGAGATAGAAGCGATTGCTTTAGAAATACCAAATATGAAATAGGTAAAGGTTTTTTGAAGTTTAAAGAAAATTTAATCTATCTTTAGATAATATACGCTTCACGAAAAAAACTGTTAATTAGATATAGTTATACGAGGATAAGAGATGTACGCAATTATTAAATGTGGTGGAAAGCAATATAAAGTTCAACAAGGTGACATTCTAGATATTGATTATTTAGGAAAAGAAGCTAAAGAAACTTTAGAAATTTCAGATGTTTTAGCTTTAAATGATGGTGAGCTAAAAACTGGTGATGCTGTTGCTAACGCTAAAGTAGAAGCAGAAGTAGTACTAGATGGTACAGGTGTAAATAGAGACAGAAAAGTTATTATTTACAAAAAAAGAAGAAGAAAAGATAGTAAACTAAAAAGAGGTTTTAGAAAAAGCTTCACTAAAATTAGAATTACTAAAATCGCTGCATAGTTCAAGGGGATAAAGAATGGCTCATAAAAAAGGACAAGGAAGTACACAGAATAATAGAGATTCTGCTGGAAGAAGACTTGGCGTTAAAAAATTTGGTGGTGAAGTAGTACGTGCTGGAAATATCATTATTAGACAAAGAGGTACAAAAGTACACGTTGGAAATGGTGTTGGAATTGGTAAAGACCACACAATTTTTGCTTTAATTGACGGAACTGTTAAGTTTGAAATTAAAGATAAAAAAAGAAAAAAAGTATCAGTTTACGCTTCGTAAATCTGATTTTATATAGTTTTTTAAAAGGGTGTATGGCTTTGCCTACACCCTTTTTTTATTTAATCAATAATGAGTTATGAATAGTTACATTATTCATTATTGGTTATTAGTTATTCATTAAAGGTAAGTTATGTTTGTAGATAGTGTAAAAATTTCAATATCATCAGGAAAAGGTGGACAAGGCTGTGCATCATTCAGAAGAGAAAAGTTTGTAGTAAAAGGTGGTCCTGATGGTGGAGATGGAGGTTGTGGTGGTGATGTTTACTTTGAAGTAGATAACAACACTGATACACTATCTTGGTATAAAGGTCGACACAGTATAAAAGCTGATGCAGGAAAACAAGGGATGGGAAGATGTTGTACTGGTAAATCTGGTGAAACATTAACGCTTCGTGTGCCTCCTGGAACTCAAGTAATTGATGAAGAGACAGGTAAAATTATACTTGACTTAGTGAATGAAGGAGATGTGGTAAAATTTTTAGATGGCGGTAAAGGTGGATTGGGAAATACACACTTTAAAAACTCTAGAAATCAAAGACCAACTTATTTTCAACCTGGACTTCCAGGAATTACTAAAGATCTTAGACTTGAACTTAAATTAATAGCGGACGTTGGTTTAGTAGGCTATCCAAATGTAGGGAAATCAACACTGATTTCAACAACATCAAATGCAAGTCCAGAAATTGCAAATTATGAATTTACAACATTAACACCAAAATTGGGAGTTGTAGAAGTGGGTGAATATAACTCATTTGTAATGGCAGATATTCCTGGAATTATTGATGGAGCTAGTGACGGTAGAGGTTTAGGTTTAGAGTTTTTAAGACATATTGAAAGAACTAAAACACTTCTTTTTATGTTAGATGTATCGAATCATAGAACAATCATGGATCAATATACTGTTCTAAAAGAAGAACTTAAAAAATTCTCAACAGAATTAAGTGGAAGAAACTATGCAATTGCATTAAGTAAAACTGATGCATATTACGGCGAAGATTTAAATGCTGATATTGAAAACTTTATTAAAGAATTAGGGTTTGAATGTACAACTGAAAATGAATTTGGAATTAAAACAGATTTTCCATTTTTTGTGCAAGATACAACATTTGCAAGATTTGATGAATCAAAACCGTATTTTATACTGCCGTTATCCTCAGTAACGCACTTTAATACTGAAGCGATTAAATATGCATTATATACTTTAATCGGACAAGATAAATGAAACGTTTAGTTATTAAAGTTGGAAGTGCCGTTTTAAGACAAAACAGTAAACTTGCCATTGATAGATTGAATAATCTTGTAGATTTAATAGCTAAACTTAAAAAAGAAAATAATTACCAAGTAATTCTTGTGAGCTCAGGAGCTGTGGCTGCTGGAAATGTTACTTTAGATTTGGATAAAACTCAAGTATTAAACAGACAAGCACTTGCAGCAATTGGACAACCTTTGCTGATGAAATATTATAAAAAAAGATTCTCAACTCATGATATTAAGTGTGCTCAAATGTTATTGGTTGCTGAAGATTTTGATTCACGATCAAGATCCCAAAATGCTAAAGATGTAATGGAAATACTTTTATCAAATAATATTATTCCTATAGTGAATGAAAATGATGTAATTGCTAACGATGAGTTGTTATTTGGAGACAATGATCAGCTTGGCGCTCATGTTGCACATTATTTTGATGCAGATATGTTAGCAATATTGAGTGATGTTGATGGATATTATGATTGTAACCCACATGAAAACAGTAATGCTAAAATGCAAAAAATTGTAAATGATATTTCAGAAGACCAATTAGAAATGCATCATACTGCTAACTCTGAATTTGCTACTGGTGGAATTGTAACAAAGTTAAAAGCCGCAAAATTTTTAATGGACAGAGGTAATACTATGTATTTATCTTCTGGATTTGATTTAAAAAATGCCTATGATTTCTTATTAGATGGAAATCACTTAAGTGGAACCATTTTTAAAAATAAAGGGTAATAATGTCTAGAAGAATATTGTTTATGGGGACACCCGATTACGCAACAGCTATTTTTGATGAATTAATAAATAATGATTTTGAAGTTGTTGCTTTATTTACTCAACCTGATAAACCTGTTGGAAGAAAACAAGTTTTAACTGCTCCTCATATTAAACAGTACTGTTTAGATAAAAATTTGACTTTGCCTATTTTTCAGCCAGAAAAATTAAGAGGAAATACTGAAGTTCAAAAAGAAATTGAATCTTTAAAACCAGATTTTATTGTGGTTGCTGCCTATGGTCAAATACTGCCACGTGAAATTTTGGATATTGCACCTTGTATTAATCTTCATGCTTCACTGCTTCCTTTATACAGAGGGGCAAGTCCTATTCAAGAAGCATTGTTAAATGATGACGCTTTTACAGGAGTAACTTCTATGCTAATGGAAGAAGGTCTTGATACAGGGGATATTTTAGGATTAAAATATTTAAAAATTACTCCTACTATGGAAGTTGCAGCTGCTTTTGAATCTTTATCTAAAATTGCAGCACAATTGACCATTGAAACATTAATGGCATTTGAAAACATACAACCTAAAAAACAAAATAATGCACAAGCCTCATTATGTAAAAAAATAAAAAAAGAACACGGTGTTGTTGATTTTACAGATGCTAAAAAATTATATTTAAAATACAAAGCCTACTCATATTGGCCAGGTGTATTTTTAAACTCAGGTTTGAAGTTAAAAGAAATTTCACTCCTTGAAGAATCAAGTTCGAATAAACAAGGTGAAATTCTAGCAATTGAATCTGATTATGTTCACATTGGTTGTAAAGCAGGAAGTCTAAAAATAAAAACCCTGCAAGCTCCTTCTAAAAAAGCTCTGAGTGCAACAGACTACATCAGAGGTCAACGTTTAAATATAAATGATATTCTTCAGTAATCAGTTACTGTAAGAAATAATAAAATCCCGTAACACTAACAAGAGAAGCCAATACTCCAAGTACTAAAGCATTAATAGCTAATCTCTCATCCAATCCACCTTTGATAGCTAACACAACAGCCATTGTCATTGGTGGCATGGCAGCTTCTAATATCGTTACTTTTGACCAAGTATCATCTAAATTATAGAACACCTGAAATAATACCATTACAATAATAGGCACTATAAGCATTTTTATCATCATAGCAGCCGTTACAATTTTAAATTTATAAAACAGATTTTTTAACTCAAGTTTCATACCAATAGCAATCATCGCAATGGGTACTAAAGTTGCACCGATATTTTCCATAGTATTTAGAGCAAAAGTGGGTACTTCAAAGTTTTTTGCAATAACAGTTATGAAAAACATAATAATGGGTGGAAAAAATAGGACACTTTTTGAAATAGATTTAAAGTTAACATGATTACCACTTCCCCAATTAATGATAACCATACCTAAGCTAACAAGTAATAAAAATGAACCAAATAAGTCATAAATCAAAGCATAAACAATATAATCTTGTCCATAAAAAGCATCGATATATGAAAATCCTATAAATGAGGTATTTCCGAAAGTTGCAACAATCATAAAAGTAGCTAATGTTTTTTTATCAAGTTTAAAAAACTTACCAGCAAAGTAGCTCAACGTTAAGTTTGCAAGAATAATTGTGTTAAACATAAATACCAATTGCATAACTTCATTATCCAATTTTAAAGGATAAATTTTTACAAATACAAGAGAAGGTAATGAAAAGTAAATTATGAATTCAACTAATTCTTTTGAATTGTCTTTTAAAAAAATTTTAAACAGATATCCAAATGACAAATAAAGCGCAATAGGTAAAACGGGGTTTAATAATTCAATCATGGTGCAGATTATAATTAATAGTTTCTTGATTAATAATTATATTTACAATTTATATTTTGTTTTGTATAATAGTTTTATGAAAATAATTGAACTCACTGAAGTAGACTCAACTCATAAATATTTAAGACAGCTAATTAAAACCAATGGTTTTAAAGAACCAACAGCAGTAATAACAACAAACCAAACAGATGGGATAGGCAGTAGAGGAAATAATTGGGAGGGTAAAAAGGGAAACCTTTTTTTCTCATTTGTATTAAACAAATCAGATTTACCCAGTGATTTACCCCTTCAATCCGCTTCAATTTATTTTAGTTATATTTTTAAAAAAGTCTTAGAAGAACATCATTCATCTGTTTGGTTAAAGTGGCCAAATGACTTTTATATCAATGATAAAAAAATCGGTGGAACCATAACTTCAGTGAATAAAGAGTTAATATATTGCGGCATAGGATTAAATTTAAAGCAAGTATCTGATGAATTTGGATTTTTAGACATTGATATTGACAAAAAAGAAGTTTTAAAATTATATTTCAAAAAACTAACAAAAAACTTTTTATGGAAGCAGATTTTTAGTGAATATAAGGTAGAATTCCAAAAGAGCAAAAAGTTCCATGCAACATTCCAAAATCAAAAAGTTTCATTAAATACGGCTATTTTAAACAAAGATGGTTCTATTGATATAGGCGGAGAAAAGGTGTACAGTTTAAGATGACAGCAGAAGTAATAGCAATAGCAAATCAAAAAGGTGGTGTTGGTAAGACAACTACTGCTGTAAATTTAAGTGCAGCTTTAGCACTTGAAGGTAAAAAAGTATTATTAATTGATGCTGATCCACAAGCAAACGCAACGACAAGTTTGGGTTTTCAAAGAGATACGTATGAATATAATATTTATCATGTACTACTTGGCACGAAAGAAATGAATGAAATTCTTTTAGACAGTGAAATTGAAAATTTAAAAGTAGCCCCTTCAAATATTGGATTAGTTGGAATAGAAAAAGAATTTTATACAAATGGAACAAAAGAACGAGAACTAATTTTAAAAAGAAAAATTGACCCTATTAAAAAAGATTTTGATTATATCATCATCGATTCACCTCCAGCGTTGGGACCAATTACAATCAATACATTAAGTGCTGCTAATTCAGTACTCATACCAATTCAGTGTGAATTTTTTGCACTAGAAGGTTTGGCTCAACTATTAAATACAATAAAATTGGTTAAGCAAACGATTAACAGACAGTTACAAATAAAAGGTTTCCTACCTACAATGTACAGTGGACAAAACAATTTATCAAGACAAGTTTTTGCAGATCTTGCACAACATTTTGAAACTAAATTGTTTAAAATTGATGAGAGTTCATACGTGGTAATTCCTAGAAATATTAAATTAGCAGAAAGTCCAAGTTTTGGAAAACCAATTATGTTATACGATAAAAAAGCAATTGGTTCAAAAGCATATTCAAATTTAGCAAAAGCAATAGCAGGATAATTTTTTATGGCATTAGGAAGAGGACTAAGTGAATTATTAGGTGAAGTAGAAACGGCATATGAAAATTCTACTACATCAAATGCAGGTTGCGAAACAGAAATAGATGTCAGTTTAATTAACCCCAATCCTAATCAACCCAGAAAAATATTTGATGAAACTAAACTACAAGAATTAAGTGATTCTATAGTAAAACACGGTTTATTACAAGCTGTTTCAGTTATAAAAATAAATGACAATGAGTATACTTTAATTGCAGGTGAACGACGATTGAGAGCTCATAAACTTGCAAATCTTGATACAATTAAAGCCACTATAATTGATGCTGATGAGTTTAAATTAAGAGAATTAGCGTTAATAGAAAATATCCAAAGAGATGACTTAAATGTTATTGAGCTTGCTTACTCTTATGCACAATTAATTAATGAACATAATCTAACGCATGATGAATTATCTGAGATAGTATTTAAAAGTAGAAGTTCAATTACAAATACATTAAGACTCTTATCCTTAAGTGTTTATGTTCAACAATTACTTGGAAACGAGAAAATTACAGCCGGCCATGCTAAAGTGTTAATTGGCTTAAGTGATGAAGACCAAAAGAAACTTGCTGATTCAGTTATTGGACAAAAACTTTCAGTTCGAGAAACAGAAGCACTTGTTAAAAATTTAAAAGATAACAGCAACAAAACAACTAAAAAAGCCACTAAAAAATCAACTCAATTTGACATGAAACCACTTGAAAATATTGTTGAAAAATTCAAATCAGACAACCTAAAAATAAAAATTCAAAATGATACATTAACCATAAAAATCAACTCTCAAGATGATATCGAAAAAATTTCTAAACACTTTGGTAACACTTTATAAAAAGTCATTACTAAATCTTTCTTTTTAACCTACTATTATAAAATTTTTTGCTATTATTGTGCAGTTTTAGTCAAACTAAACTGTAAAAAAATATGGAGGAATGAATGTTAGACATAAGTCCTGTGTTGTTTCTTAG
>ENA-ORXI01002066-ORXI01002066.1-sediment-metagenome-genome-assembly--contig:-NODE-2066-length-14994-cov-10.387880_pt1 | contig 14994 bp, 22 predicted proteins | sample MGYA00237861_ERZ511468 | MGnify/ENA primary metagenome ERZ511468 (study PRJEB26299, sample SAMN06266213) | sediment metagenome | isolation source: Hudson Canyon methane seep mesocosm | place... | reverse complement strand
AAGCAGGAGTAAACTGTACAATTCGAATTGAAAAAGGTACAGAAATATCAGCTGCATGTGGTCAGCTTAGAACAGATATTGTCGGATGATTCAGATATTTTTCGATTGTTGTGCTATATAGTGTCCTAACTCTTCGGATAAGTTAAAGACTTTTTGCTAATTCAAGTTTCTGTGGCAGATATTTGTCTGTGATATTTGTTAGACCGTACTTTGAGAATGCTTCAAGTTCTGCCTTCCTTTTAATTTTTAAAAATACTTCAAGTTCTTTCTTCCAAATACCTTCTTGATATCTAGGATCTTTCAGTAGATCATGACATCTCTTTATGTCAGATTCTGTCATTGGTATGGTAGGAAGTTTGTATTTTTCAATATCAGTAGCCCAAACTCCAACCCATTTTGCATCTGGAACAGTTAGGCCTCTTAGATGTGCTGCATTAGCAGAACCTGATTTTATTACCATTGCAATATGTTCACCATAAACATCACCGTCAGTTAAAATAACAACAGGAAGACTCAATTCGTCATGAAGTCTTTTTAACAATGTTCTAGTTGAGCGTGGAGCCTGACCACCAGTATCAACTATAATTGCTTTGAATTTTTTATCAACTTGCTCTTCAACAAATCTAGTAAACAAACCACCTTTCTCAATTGCAATTACAACTTCTGCACTTGTGTCTGTAAATTCTGAAGAAGTTAAACTTGGACCTATGGCATAACCATCAGGATGATCAGACAAATTAGTTTTTTTCCCTTCATATCCAGGAACAGTATATTCTATTGTTAAATCTCCGAACACACTGCTTCGTTCCTCTGGAAATACATGAAAAGATTCTCTTGGTGATGCAAGTACAGCTTCAAGGTCAACTATTATGTTATCAGATTCAGACTGATCTTCAAAATCAACTGCAAAAGCTTGAGATGAGTAATATACATCTCGAAGAGTAGAAGATTTTTTTTGTCCTGTTAGTCTGTTAGCAAAAAATGCCAGCCACATTAACTGAGTAAACGAACGGAGTTGGGATGTATTTCTAGAACTTCTAACTGCCATGTTTGCTCCAAGTATGTATTGTCGGATTTTTTTATCATATACAATATTGCTTACTGAACGGCTAGGAATTGTAAATTTTGGGAAATTGCCATTATCAATATCATCATAAATCTGCGCACCATGCTTTCTTAACAGATCAACAAGCGCACTTTGCTTGTCCACTGATTTTTTTTTCTTAATCTGTTTTTTCTTCAACTATAGGTTCCTCCGTAATCATTTGCTTATAATTTGGTTCATTCTTTTTGCCAGCAAGCTCCGTGCAAAATTGTGCTATTAATGGAATATATTTTGAATAAAGATTTTTCCTCTTTATAGCAGCATCAGCTTGGCCTCTTTTAGACATGAATGAAGATAATTTTCTAGACAAAGATAGTAATGCAAGTTTTAACTCACGCTCAATTTCAGGTCTGTCCGCGACGTTTTCTTTTCCAACTGTTTTGTATGGAACTCGGGTAGAACAGATATGCGATACTATTACCAATGGTGGATCGCCTTTTATCTTATAGCGTGACCAGTCAGTGTCATTTACAACCTTTAGAACCACATCACTTCCCTCATCATAAAGAAGTGGAATTCTGTTAGCAAATCGATAAACTTTCATTCCACGGCTAGAAATTTTTCCTCCATACGCAATTCCCATCTCTATGACAAATGGGAATCCCGAATAAGCGGAAGCCCCACGTTGTACAACCTCAAGAAAATCTGGTTCAAAAAATCTTTCCATACCTTTTTTCAGTGGGGATTCACCTAATGGAGCCAAACAACTTGGATCAGGTGCCATAAAGTCGTCAAATGTTTGTAATCCATCAGTAAGTTTTACAAGCTCTTGGTTTGTCATAGTCCCAATTCTGTGTTCAGGCTTAAACTTTGCATATTCTGCAAACTTTAAAGCTGTAGTTGGTCCTACCCTTTGGAAACGTTTAGTCAAAAATGAGGTTAATGTTTCACCTTGTACAGTGTTTGCCAGTTGTTTATAGTAAAAACTTTCAGGATCCATATCAACGGAAATAGATTGTGATTCACCAAAATCCCAGTAGGATAATTTCTTGTTTGCTATATCAATTTCTTCAATGGTAGTCTTGCTTAACTTTTCAAAATCCATTTTTAAAAATGACACCAAAGCCATGATTATACGAACAGGTCGCGTCAACGTCTTCCATTTTTTTTGTGTCTTATCCATTATTTCCGAGTGACTAAGATTTTTGTTGGCTAATCCTAGCTCTTTCCTAACTTTTAAGATCATATTGTTATCAACTGCTGGAATTTGATAATTGGTGTCTAATAGCATTCGTCGAATTGTTTCAACGTCAATTCCATGTGGATGTGGTCTGATGATTGTTGGTGACGGTGGCATTGTTCTGATAACTTTGGTATACCTATACTTCTCCCCTTTTGGATCATCAAAAGTGATTGTTGCGTATGGTGTTATCAGCGAGGTTTGATATACATAGTCGCGTATTTTTGTACCCGCTTTTGCATAATCACCCTCTAAACATATACTAACAGATAATCCAGATTTTGAAACTTCTTTTGTTTCATGTTTTAGTATAACAGGTTTGTTCTTCTGTATATCCAAAAGCATTTCATATTCATCCTGAATTTTTCCATCAGTACTGCTTTTCACGACAACAGGTTTGTTAGTTGTAATTTGACCGTAAAGAATTGCCATTGTAGCACCCAATCCAAACATTCCTCGTGCCTGCTTTAGACCAAATTTTGAGCCATACAGGACTGTACCAAATGCAAGAGGAACATGGTTTGATTCAATGCCAGGACCGTTGTCTCTAACTGTTAAGATATACTGTTTTGGGTCAGGCTTTTCTGCATCAACTGCCTTTATCGACATGTGAACATCTGCCAAAATTCCTTTTTGATCACACGCATCAAGAGAATTCTCAACAAATTCACGAACTGCAGTATAAAGTGATCTTGTTGGATTACTAAAGCCTGCAAGGTCTCTGTTACGATAAAAAAATTCACTTGGAGAAATCTGAGTAAAAGTTTCTTTAGAAGACATCTTGATTTTCCCATAATTGTAATCTGGCAAATTTGTCCTGTCGTCTTCCAGCTTCAATCTTCTTGTAAACATATCCATGCATACTGCCGCTTAACAATGATTCAATAGCATCTATTGCAAGTTTTAGCTGCGTTGATTCACCAATGATTGATACAGTTTTCCCATAAACAGTAATGTCTGAGTTACTCAAATTTTCCATATTCACTCTCGCCTTACCACTATCACCTATTATTCTTCCTTTGATCCTTTCAATTTGTTCTGGAGTTTTTCCACCAAACTCACGTAAATTAATTACATGCAAAGTATTTTCACCTTTAAGTAATCTCATAGCTTTTTCTGGTGAAAATCCACGACCTATTGCTGTTATAATTTCCAAAGCCTTGAAAGCTTGAAATTGTTCATCAACAATTTTACTTAAAACTTGAACTTCCCCATTTTTACTATCTATGTCTAATTTCACTGAGCAGGTTTCTTCAATTTTTGATTTTATTTTTCCAGACTTGCCTATTAGAACACCAATTCTGTCTTCCGGAATTCTAATTAATTTTTCAAAACTCATTTAGCGAAATAATTTTTTTAGAAATCTTTTGGTATGTGATCATTTTGTTTAAGCCAATCTGTTTGTGGTAATGTGTATCTCCACAAAATATCACCTCTTTCAGCCTGTCCAAATTCCCAAGGTGCAATTATCACTATATCATTATCACGTATCCATACTCTGCGTTTTAATTTTCCTCTAATTCTTCCTCTTCTAGTAACACCATCAGCGCATTTTACCAAAAGGTTTTCACCACCAAGAAGCTTGATTACTCGTCCAAACATCTCGCCTTCTTGAGGTAGTTGTAATTCTTTTAATGCACTTTCGTTTAAGACCTTACGTTTACCCATAGAAAAAAGTAAAAATTTTTCTATATAATTGTGGTGATTTACATTTTGAAAACAACTAGGAAAGGAACACCATCTATTTCTTTAACTCCATCTTGTGTTCCAATTCCCATATCTACAGACAAAGAAATTATTTCCTTTCCTGCCATGTTAATATTATCAGATCTTTTCAACATCTCCTTTGCCTCTTCTTTCTCAACAACTTTTTCTGCATAATATTTTTCACTTATTTTGAGGGTAAAACTACCTCTATTGAGAGTCCTGCCTAACAATTCAGTATCACATATGTTTAGCATACAAGTATCCTTATGATTAATCAAACGTGCAGAAAACATTAAGCATATTTACCCTTAATTGTGGATTTTGCCCCACATGCTTCACAAATAAGAAAATGTATTCTTTTTTCCTTTTCTATTCTTGTATCAGGACTTTGACAAGTAATACAATTAATGTAATCACTAACGTAAATTTTAAGCAGCCGTGTAAAATCATCAGGATCCCTTTTTCCAGTAAACATTGCACTATCACCAACTCTTTCAGCAGGAACTGCAAATTCTTTTGATAGATATTGTAATAGTTTAGCAGGATCCCTACGCATTATTTTTGGATACTCCATAAAATTTCTCAAGTAAGTCTTTTGCCCTTCCCACATCACATCAACTGGAGGAAGTTCAAATCTACTGTCAGTAACTTTAGAATGTTTAACCAAATTCTTTTCTATTCGTTTTAACATCTTTTCATAGTCTGACTTTGCCATAAAAATGGAAACCCTAACTCCACCTATATGGGTTTAGAAAATACCAGTAAGATTACTTGTCTGGATTCTTGCCTATTCGAAAAACATTAGTTCCACATTCAGGACAAGTGCCTTTCATAGCAGGTCTGCCATTTTTGAGCTGAGTTTCTACTGGATCTTTTATTTCTCTTTTGTCTCTACATTTTACACAATATGCTGTTGCCATTCTAACTTTTGACAAATAAAGTCGTATTTAGGATATTGCTGTGAAAAAATTTTAACTAGAAACTAGATGGTTGTATAATTTTTAGCGGTAAATCCTAATCCTATTTAACTAATTTTGATTATTTCTGATATTTCTCAATTATAGAAACCATTGTTGGAAATTTTACAAGAATTCTATTGAAGGAAAATTTTGAAAAATTGGCAATATAAATAATAGATTTTCATAATTTACTGATGGCATCGAAAAAGGGTATTGGGGTAACTATAGCCGTTCTTGTTGGTGTGATTGCTGCTAGTTTTTTGGTTTATCTAATACCAGAAGATACAACAATGAAAATCACTGTTTCAGATTTTGGAGAGCATCTTGATATCACTAAAGAAAGAGCCTTAATGGAATCTTCAAGCATTGATGAATCGTTTAAAAAATTAATGGAAAAGAAGACGAGTCCGAACGAATACATCGGGATTGCAAAAGTTTCTTCATCACAAATTAATTCTTTGATAATAGAACTGACTGACAGTGGTGCCACACAAGAATGGGTTGAAAGCTATGTAAATTATATTAGTGCATTAAAAAAACTAAATGAAAAGATTACAGAAACAATTGTTGTTGCAAATTTGATGAATGATGATGATAATTCAAATTCTATTAATGAAATAATTGCTAAAATACATCAATTGGAAACAGAATCACTAGACCTAATCAAAAAATCAGATAATACAAGACCATAACCAATCTAGTCGTATAATACTAAACTTCATGGTGAGAATGGTGGGAAATCGTTAAAAGGTAATTTTGTTATATAATAGATTATGTCGCTGAGTGGAAAACTGGAAAAAGATGTTAAGGCTACTACAGCAAACAAATTACTAGTTATTTGTATAGATAGAGACGATGATCTAGGAAGAAAAACTGGAATTCCAACCCCTGTTGTTGGCAGAAATGCATGCATAGAAGCGGCACAAAGATTAGCTCTGGAAGATCCTGAAGATGCGGATTCTAATTCAATATTTTTTGCTGTTAAGACATATGAAGACTTGGTAAGCAAGGGATACAAAACACAGGTAGTCGTAGTTACTGGTGTAGAGAACAGAGGCGTGCAGGCAGATGAAAAAGTTGCTTCGGAGATAAAGTTAGTATTAAAGAAATTTTCTGCAGATGGAGCTGTAATAGTTTCAGATGGAGAAGACGATGAGATGGTTATACCTGTGATTCAAAGTGTAATTCCAGTTATTTCAGTGCAAAGAGTGGTTATGCAAGTCAGTAGAACGATTGAACATTCCTATGCTGTATTTGGCAAGTTCCTAAAATTAGTAATGTACAACCCAAAATATTCAAAGTTCTTTTTGGGTGTTCCAGGAATTTTGTTATTGATCGGTGGAATAGGAGCTGTTACAGGATACAATGCCGAGATTTTTGCTGTGCTAGTTACCATTCTTGGTGGTGCATTTTTGATCAGAGCATTTGATATTGATAAAGCATGGAGCAACTGGGCAAAACCTACGCCGGAAGGATTTACCAGGATGTTTACACTAATCACTGGGCTAATTCTGATAGCAGCATCAGTTCCAGCTGGCATAACTACTGTAAGTCCAGAAAACATTCCTAGTGATCTAGGAACTATTAATCTAATTACGGACGAAGTAGTGATAGGCCAATTTGTTTCAGGTATGATTCCATTCTTGTGGATCGGTCTTGGAACAATATTTGTAGGAATTTTATTTAGTAACTGGCTAAACAGAAAATTACGACACATTAGTGATCTTCTTAGAATAATTGTATTAGTTGCATTGTATCCTACTGTTCATCAGTTTACAAATATCCTAATGTATGAAGAAAGTTCATTCACATTGATCCTGCCTTTAGTTGCAGGTTTTGCGGTTACAGCTGCATCTGCCACTCTTTTGATCCGTAGATATAGAAAAAGAGGAAGCAGAGAATTAGAACAGTAAATTTTTCATTCTGTTTAGAACCATATTATAATAACACATATCTGTCTCTATCTAATCCAAAAATATGTGAAAGGTGATGCACCGTTAACGGAATACTAGATGCTGTATTTAATATGTCAGGACTCTATAGATTCTACGCCAAAAGATTAGAAAAAGAAGTTGTAAATGGTGATAGACCTAACCACATAGCTATAGTACTAGATGGTAACCGTAGATGGGCAAAACGAAATTTAGTTATGCAAAAACAAGGTCATTTTAAGGGTGCTGATACAGTTGAAAACCTTCTTGATTGGTGTGAAGAATTTGATATAAAAATTATAACTTTGTATGTTTTATCAGCTGAAAATCTGGATAGAAAAAATGAAGAACTTGATTATATTTATGATTTAATCAAAACAAGATTAGAAAAACTCTACAATGATCCTAGAATTCATAAAAACGAAATGAGAGTCAAAGCAATAGGACGAATTGAACTGTTACCAGATTCGATAAAAGATGTACTATCAAGATTGGATAATGCTACAAAGGATTACAGTAATCATTTTCTCAATATTGCAATTGCATATGGTGGTCAGAACGAACTTGTTGATGCAGTTAAAAAAATTGGTGCCAAGATAAAAGAAGGCAAATTAGATGCAAATGACATTAACAAGGATGTAATTGAAGAAAATTTGTATACTTCACATCTTCCTCAGCCATCAGCTGATATGATTTTAAGAACATCTGGGGAAAAAAGAATGAGTGGTTTTTTGATGTGGCAAAGTGCATATAGTGAATTAGTATTCTTAGATGTTTTTTGGCCGGAATTTAGAAAGATTGATCTTATGCGAGCTATACGCACATTCCAGAAGAGAAAAAGACGTACAGGGAAATAACCTAAATAAACTGAAATAAAATATATCCAAATATGAGAGAGCAAAAATCTACAGGTATTGTTCTGTTTAGAAACGCTTCAAACAAAAACGAATTTCTGTTATTAAATTATCCTCAGGGACATTGGGATTTTGTTAAAGGAAAAGTTGAGCAGGGTGAAACACCGCATGAAACAGCGTTAAGAGAAACAAAAGAAGAGACAGGTATTTCAGATATTGAATTTATAGATGGTTTTGAAGAATCTGTAGAATATGATTTTAGATTTAAAAATGAAGATATTCATAAAACAGTTGTTTTTTTCTTGGCAAAAACTAATGAGAAAAAAATCAGTCTGTCTCATGAGCATAATGATTTCGTTTGGCTGGAATATGATGATGCTCTAAAAAAGACTACATTTAGAAATGCTAAAAATGTATTATCAAAAGCAAATGAATTTCTCTTAAATACTGTCTGATAATAGTTGTTTTACAGTACGTACAGGATTTTTTGAATCAAGAATTGTTCTTCCCACGATAAGAAAGTCACTTCCATTCGCAATTGCCTTTTTTGCATTGCCTCCTTGCTTACCAATACCTGGTGAATAAATATCAAGTTTTTTACCGGTAATCTTTTTGCAGTCATTTACAATTTTAGGAAAAGTTGCACCAACTATTATCCCATCTGCTTTATTGGATATAGCCCACTTTAAGAACAGATGATACAATGGTTTAGGCTTTGAATTTTTTGAAAGTTTTACATTAATTTCATAAGATAGTTTGGCCTCAGGTGCGCTCATATGACATAATGCAATTACGCCCTTGTCTCGTTTGTGTGCTTCCGCAACAATTTTCTTTAGGCTTTTAGGACCCATGATTGGATTTACTATAATCGCATCAAATCCAAAGTCCCATAATGTTTTAGACGTTATTTGATTTGTATTTCCTATATCATTTAGCTTTATGTCGGCAATTGTTTGAAGTCCATATTGATGAGCGGCTTTATTGATTCTAATAATTTCTTTTTTTCCTAGTGGAAGTAACATGTGGAAGTTTAGTTTGATTCCACAAAGAAATTTGTGTAATGTTTTGATATTTTTTATCGTTTGTGGAACAGTTTTCTTATTTACTGAATCATAATCATTAGCAAGTATAATTCTACTGTCCGTGGAGGATTGACTAATTCTAGTTTTGAATTTGGTCATAGTTGACCAATGGATGTGTTTCGTGTAGTTTAACTATTTTGATGTAAGAGTAACCGTGTTCGCTAGTATTATCCACCAAAATAGGCTCAGAACCATTACTTGTAGTATGTTTCAAAAATGGCTTGATTGGTTCTTCGTTTAACACAACATAGCAAAAAAATGAGTCTCCGTCTTCATTGAAATTAAGAAAAACTCCAAGGAACCACTGTCCCTTAAATGGGAACGCAAATAGTGGAAACGGTGCTTCTTCAAAACCATAACTAAGTTTCGCTAGGCTTGCCAAGTCATCTAATTCAATGGGTTGGTATTTTGCGGTATTATTCTCAGGTGATGGTTTGAGAGATTGTGGCAATGATTTTATTTTTACAATTGGAGAATACATCTTTGAAGTATCAATAGTTGAATCCACCATTAATGATTCTTCTTTACCAGATTTGAAGCCATAGCATAAGTAATGGTTAAAATTTTCAACTGGGGTATAGTATATGACCGGACTTTGTTTAAGCAAATCCATCTGAACTGAAAGAACTTTTGCACCTTTATGTTCATGAAGGAATGATACTCTAGGTGATCTTTCTAATGCACATACTAACCTTGTAAATTCCAAAGGTGAGCGCACTTGAATATAACTTGGAAACTTGTCCACAGAAAGTAAAATCAGGATACTAAATTAAAGGATAACCGAAACTAGTCAAATCTAATATCTATTATATCATCCACGAGTGGACCAGTTCCAATAAGCATGACTCGTACTTGGAGTTTATCTTCAATATTTTTTATAAAAGATTTAGCCTCATCACTCAAGTCGCTGAAAGACTTTACGCCTGCGCACTCTGGAAACCTCACATCTAATTTTGTTATAGCCAATTGTGTTGCGCTGCTAAGCATAATTGCTCTTTGTGCCAATTCAAAATCAAATTCTGCAGCACGCCTAGGCCTTCCTGTGACTGTGCCAAACTCAGCCCATCCCTTTTGCTCGGTTTCTTCAGCACTGAGCTCATTATCCATTGGTCCAGTACCAACACGCGTCAAGTATGCCTTGAATACAACCATAACTTCATCCACATTCTTTGGACCCAAGCCAACATCTGCGCATATGCCTGATGCAGTGACATCCTTAGAAGTTACAAACGGATAAGTTCCGTGCCATAATGATAGGTGAGTTCCTTGAGTACCCTCTACTAGAACATTTTTTTTATTCTTCAATGCAGCGTTAATCTCAGCTGGTACATCTACAACATAGGAGGAAAGTGATTCAATCTCATTTGCCATCTTTAGTGTTCTCATTGCACGCTCAGCATTTGCGGGACCAGTTCCTGAGCCAGTACTTCCAATCTTTTCTTTCAATCTACCTTTAGAATCCTGTTCAAGATGATTTTGCTCAATTATCCCACAATGTTTATCCAAAAACGCTCTGCCTGAAACACCGTATTCTTGTATTTCCTTAAAAAAGACATCAGGATTGACAACTACACCAGGTCCAATCATGACTTTGGAATTTTTATTTAAAAAACCACTTGGTAACATGCGTACCTTGTAAGTAGTACTGCCATCCTTGATTGTATGACCTGCGTTTGGTCCGGCTCCTCCACGAACAACAATTGATGGATTATCCTTTTTTGACAGATATGAGATGATTTTTCCTTTCCCCTCGTCGCCAAAAAAGCCACCCACCACAACAGTTGAAGGCATACACAGATGCTAGAGTTTTCATATATTTAATTCAACAACAGGTTATGGTTAATACCTGTGCTACAAACAATGGTTGTATTGTCTGAACCAAATTATGCGGGAAATATAATAATAAATCTCGCAAGCCTACCGGATTTTCTTAGAAAGCCCATCCTGAAGAAAAGAATGATGGAATTTTTCTCAATGTCAGAGCCTGAAAAATCAGAAATAATCAATAATGCGCTAGAAGCCGGACCAACTATACCATTTCCAAATTTTTCAAAACTGTTCAAGACATGGCTTGAAGTACTTTGCGCAATTTCTGAAGAAAATAGGTATACAATGTTTTCAAACTATATCAAACATATAATTAATTCACCGCAAAAGATAATTGCATTTAATTTAGATGGCATTCTTGAGATATTTCTCAGCTTGGAGCAAGCAAATCAAGAGACCATATCAATTTCAATCCAAAATGTGATTAAGAGTTTAGATCAAGATTCAAAAAGAAAACTGGTTTTACTTATTCCAGAAAATGCTAAAAACGTAATTGGTTTTTAGGTAGACTGCTCTTCTGGATTTCTATTTTCTTCATTTGTATAATCAATAACATCTCCCTCGGGAGTTAACACTCCAACGAACACCTTTTCGTGTTTTTTTAGTAACTGTCGATGATCTTTCAATGACATATCTAATTTCATCTCATTTATCACCATAACACGGTTTTCTTTCCATTCCCCCCAGCATTTTGTACAGCAAGGATAAGATGATGCTCTGGGGTCTAATTCTTCAGTATCAGGTATTTCATTTTTACACTTAGTACAAACACGAGTCATACTTTTGGTTAATTGTCTCCCCTTTTATTTTTTTCAGATCAATAGTAATAATAGATAATACTATGAATATGACATATGAAGATAAAATGCCCAAAGTGTAAAGAAAATGCAGAATTAACTCCAGATTTTTCTTTAATTACATGTACAAAATGCAATTTGGAAATGAGTTATGGGGAATATGTTAGATACATCGCACATTCTGATTCAACATATTCTGATATCCTTGGAGATTATGCTGGTAGTACTGAGGGTCAAACAGCTGGTAGCCTAGATGAATGGGATTAATGTTAGAATGTAATGAATCAAAAAGTTAGAAAACTTGTTCTTAAACCTTATTTAAAACAGTAACCGAGTCAGCGTAATTGGAATTCTTTTTTGAAATAATTCTTAATCTGGTAGGACTCTTAGTAGGTCTTGTTATTGGTACTATTTCATATATAGGATTCAAAAATACTGCCAGTCCTACATTATTTAGATTATCAATAGCTTTTTTTGCAATTGGAATAGGTTTTGGAATATTAGCAACAGGATTTATTCTTGATGATTTTATTTTCAAAACTGGAGATATTAATAGAGGGATTTCAACATTGGGTGTTGCCTCCCAAACAGTTGGATATTGGTTCATTGCATTTTCTCATACTATCAGAACTTTCTTTCCCAAATCAAGATATCTCAGATCTATAGGAGCCATACCGTTATTCTTAGTATCGTTCAATTATATTGAAAACATACTCAGAGCAGTTTCATTTATTTTGTTAGTGTATGGCGCTATCGAAACTATGATATCATATATTCAAGGAAGAAAAAAAGCAACTCTTTTTGTTGCTGTTGGTCTTGGTCTTTTGGGATTTGGTGAAATTGTTGGATGGTACTCATTTGTATTTCCTGAAACCGTTTTGTATGCGGCTTCAATTATAATTAAAATTGGGGGATTGATATCGGTCGGTATTCCAGTCTCGAAAATTCCATTACGAAAAATTTCATTTGATGAAAATTTGTAGGAGTTTAAACTGATCGTAGGAATGCATTAGATAGTCAAAATATTTTATCTTCATAGTATATGGAAAAATATACTCCAGTAACATATAGGATATAGGAGGAATGAAAATATGGTTGGACACAGAACACAAATCAAAATAGTTGGAGAAATACTAGATACTGCTACGCAAGAAATCGATGAATACGAAGGCACTACTATCACACACATTATCAGAGAGGCAAATATTTCACATGGACGACTTTCTAGAATTTTGAATAATTTAGTTTCGCAAGGTCTCTTGGAACAAGTAACTTCAAAAAGATCTTATCGTTATAAAACCAGTCCTTCAGGAAGAGAATTTCTTGCAGCATACAAAACTTTTAGAGAATTCTCGGATGATTTTGGATTAACTATTTAGTTAGAACTGAATATTAAAAAATGTAAATAATTTGAAAATTTCATGCAATGATGTAGATATACAAATAGCAACTAAAGCAATTAACGATGGTGCAATTGTAGTTTTTCCTACAGATACTGTCTATGGTTTGGGATGTAATCCTTACAATCATGATGCGGTGTTATCTCTATATGAAATCAAAAAAAGGAAAAAAACAAAATCTTTTCCTGTGCTTGGATATTCAAAAAAAGAATTAGAAAAAATTGCAGAATTTAATTCGTTAGAAGAAAAAATTGCAGAAAAGTTTTGGCCTGGTCCAATTACATTGATATTAAAAATAAAGGATAAGGAAATTCAAAAATCATTAGATCTTGAAGGAAAAATTGCTGTTAGAGTGCCTAACAATCAATGCGTTTTGGCACTTCTTAAAGAATGTAAATTATTGGTGGGTACAAGTGCCAATATTTCTGGTACTGCTCCATTTAATGATCCGAAGGAATGTGATAAGAATCTAAGTGGCTATGATTTACTAATAGATGGAGGAATAATTTCAAGTCAAGGTGAATCAACAATTGTTGAAATTGAAAATAATGACGTAAAGATTCTTAGAAAAGGAAATGTCTCAGAAGAAATGATAAAAGAATTAACTTGAATCTAATTATTACCTGTGCCAGAAGTCTTGAATCAGAAACAAAAAATGAGATAAGCAAAATACTTGATGAGTTAGGTGATCAAGAACCAGAAATTTTGAATGTTGGTATGAGAGGTATTTTGATGGTTAACACTGTAATTGAACCATCAAAAATTATAGATTACGTCAAAAACAAGATGATTGAAGAACCTTGGTTAATCCGATATTGCTTAAGAATAATTCCAATTCAAATGATAACTGAAACGGAGATAGATAAAATCAAACAAAATGTAATTAAATTAAAGGATACGATTCAAAAAAATGATTCTTACAGAATTACAATTGAGAAACGAAACACAGACATATCGTCCACTGAAATAATTACCGAGATTGCGAATATATTTCCTAACAAGGTTTCGTTGAATCAACCTGACTGGATAGTATTGATAGAAATTCTTGGTAACGATACAGGAATATCAATTTTAAAAGATGATGAATTATTCAGTCTAGATAAGGCAAAACGGATGTCAGACTAGTACTGCAGACTTTTCAACGATAACATCTTCCAGTGGATCCTTTGATTGTACGACAGACATCTGGTTTTTTGATATACTGAACTGTCTTTTTAGAAATGGATGATTGTTTCTTGAAAGTGGTTTTGGGTTAAGGAATGGCTTTAATTCTGAATAAAGTCTGCTCAAGGAAGATTTTTTGCCCATAGCAATTACCAAATAATCCATATTCATTTTTCTTCCCGCAACCTTAATTGCTGCTGATATCTGTGTAGTGGCTGCAAATCTAAGCAAAATGTCTGTTTCAATTTTTTTTGAAAGCATGGTATTGGTTTTTTTTGCATGGAGCGAAATCTCAAGTATTTTTTTGGCATGCTGTGCACTGAGAAGAAACTGTGGATTTATTGCTTGAATCATTAGATGCTTGTGTTTGTTTCTCAACTCATCCAAAAAATCTCTATGAAACTTTTTGTCAAAGAGTATGTCAAATATCTCTACATTTGACTGCGCAACTGAGAATTGGATTCTACGGGAGGAACCCCCATGTATGATTGGAATGATACTGATTTCATCGTTGCCGCTCAGCTTTGTATCATAGCCCTGCAGTGCCGAGGAATCTACCCCGTTCACAGCTATGAGCAGATTTTTTGTATCAAATTCTAATGTGTCTTTGGGCTTGATTTGCATGAGATGGCTAATCAATTCATTTATGGTAGAGGTATTTTTTTCCAAAACTATCTTATCGGTAGAAAATGATTTTTTGGCGCCGCCAAGCAATTTCACAGTAATCAATGCATTAACCTAGGATTAGTTCAAAATTAATCTTGTAATTTTGTTGTAGCAGAAGATTCTTCCACTATAACTTCACTTTTTGATTCATCCTTTGTAGGTTCTTCCACTATAACTTCACTTTTTGATTCATCCTTTGTAGGTTCTTCCACTATAACTTCACTTTTTGATTCATCCTTTGTAGGTTCTTCCACTATAACTTCACTTTTTGATTCATCCTTTGTAGGTTCTTCCACTATAACTTCACTTTTTGATTCATCCT
>ENA-ORXI01002064-ORXI01002064.1-sediment-metagenome-genome-assembly--contig:-NODE-2064-length-15005-cov-22.733320_pt1 | contig 15005 bp, 12 predicted proteins | sample MGYA00237861_ERZ511468 | MGnify/ENA primary metagenome ERZ511468 (study PRJEB26299, sample SAMN06266213) | sediment metagenome | isolation source: Hudson Canyon methane seep mesocosm | place... | reverse complement strand
GAATTCAATGGATATATTTATGCAAAAAGTTACAGTGCAGTGTTTGGTTTTTTGGATTACTTTGAAGTCTTGGTCAATGAGGAAGATAATACATTAAATGTCCGGTCATCCTCTCTTTTAGGGATAACTGATTTTTTTGTTAATGATCATCGGGTAGAAAAATTCAGAGAACAATTAAAACAACAAGGTGTTATACATTAAAAAATATAAATATTTTTAACTTGGTATCTTTTTATTATTACCTATAAAAACTCCACCTAAAGCAGTAGTGCTATCAGTTACCGTCGCATGTGGCAATTTATAAATCAAAAGCGTGCTGCCTTTTTACACACTTTTTCTGCAAACTCGGCTACAAAACTACAAAAATTTAAATTACCCATGCATTTAACCAGCCTGAGCCAGAGATGTGTCATTATTAAAACTCATTGATTTACAGTTGGTTATATTATGGTCGGGTATAGTGTACTTATCAAAAAAGCAAACCTCTTTACCTTTATTGCCTTTCGCGAATTTACCATCAACACTGAATAGTAATTCTATCTAAATAGGCTAAGTATTTGTCGCAGTTAGCTAAAAGATAGTTATGAACAGAACCTGTGGATAAATCTGTGTATACACTAATAACAGATGCCTCAAGTCCCAGTATTAATAGGTTTTATTTTAAATTGTATAGAAATTATACAATGCATCTTACGGTATTTATTATCAATCACTTACATATGTCAATCGCTATTTTTTACTAGTTACTATCGACCATTTCCCACTTAAATACTGATTGAACTTGTTTAGGGCAAGCTTGTGAATAAAATTATTTTACGTGTAAGCTAAAGCTGACAAATATGCAAGTATGAATTTGTTTATAGCGTATTTTCAAAACAACTACTAATTAACGCTATAACTCTGTTTGTTACGTGCAGTACAATTTTTCATATTCTTCATTTTTTCTACTGTAACCACCTATTGCTGTTTTATGGTGTAAAGAATAGCTAGCTGTTACTTTGTAGCGACTCAGGCATTATCAGCCTATTAAACTGAAGCAATGATACGGCATGCACTTTTCGCAACATAATGCTTTCTTGCGCGACACTAATGATTGGGCTCATATTTAATACCAGTTTTGCTTACTGTTATTTCATTGGGTATTTTATAAACAGTAAGATAAAACCATATTTGGTAAATATGGTTGCTGTTTTCTAAATAAAGTGGAAAAATTGCACGCTGATGAACACTCATGGGTAAATAGGAAAGACTATGTCTAAGGCTAATACAGTTGTTGTCCTGGATTTTGAAACAACAGGGCTATCACCTGCTTATGGTGACCGAGCCATTGAAATAGGTGCAGTAAGGATTGAAAATGGAGAAATCAAAGACCGCTTTCAAGAACTCATGAATCCTGGGCAACCTATTGACAGCTTTATTGAAAGCTATACCGGGATAACTAATGACATGCTCAAGGATGCAAGGCCTTGTAAGGAAGTCATGAGCCAGTTTGCTGAATTCATAGGTGACTATAATCTTGTAGCCCATAATGCTTCATTTGATAAACGTTTCTTAGATGCTGAACTTAAAAGAGTCTCCAAACTGTACACAGGTAAATTTGCTTGTTCTATGCTGTTGTCTAGAAGACTCTACCAAGATGCTAGGAATCATAAGCTGGCTACTTTAGTCAAATATACAAAAATTCCCTCAGACGGCAATTTTCATAGAGCCTTATATGACTCTGAAATGACAGCCAAGTTATGGCTGGCAATGTTAGAACATATCAATGGCCAGTATGGTCTTTCATCAATACCGTTTACGTTAACTCAAAAGCTGACCAAAACACCGAAACACAATGTTAGTAAATTATTAACTCGAGAAGCTAATAATTGCTGATAGCTCAAGCTATTTTTCAATATTCTCTCTCATTACTTAAATGCTTCCTGTCGATAGGATAAAATAGCGCGATAGAAATAAATTGGAATTAGCGACTATGATGAAAAAAGCAATTATTTACCTGCATGGATTTAATTCGGCATCCCTAGATTTAGATGGCGAACTGCTAACTAACAAAGAAAAGCTTCTGGTTATGCAAGAGTTCTGTGCGCAAAAAGATATTCTATTTTATACACCCAATGTTGATTACAGAGATTTTGAAGGCATTGTTGAAGACATGCTGTTTCAGTGGAATCAGTATTTGGATCAATCCTATGATGTGATTTTTATGGGTTCATCTATGGGAGGCTTTACCAGTGAATATTTGGCAATGAAGACAGGGTGTAAAGCTATTATGATTAATCCTGCGATAACACCAAGTAAGTTGTTATCTCAATGCATTGGTGTTACAGAAAATTATGAGACTGGCCAGCCCTATCAGTGGGATCAAACTCAATGTGAACAATATAGGAAATATGAGCAGGAGCTAGAAAGTAGTTCACAAGCTATAGACAGGACTATTTTGTTAGATATGGCTGATGAATATATTAACTCTGAAAATACCGTGTCGATATATAAAGAAAAAGCAAATATTGTGACTTATGAAGGCGGATCACATGGCTTTGAACATATTAAACAGGCATTACCAGTGATTGAGCAAGTGATATTTGGCTAATGTCTTACGAAAATAATAATTACATTTAATTAAAACTATGCATGAACTTATAGGCAAAGAACTATACGAAGCGATTGAGTACGCTAGAAATATAGATGAAGAAACAGGGCGCTCAATTATGGAGAACTTCCAGGTTGAACAGCCGGCTTTAGCTCAAACACTTTTCAGTATATTTCCTTCACTGATAGCCCAGAAAAATCAAGATATGGCGAATATGTTTATGGAGTTAAGCTTTGATACGCTTTGTGTATATCAACATGCTTTTGGTGACGTGCCTCCTCAAAGTGAAGAATGGTTAGAGCGCCAAATGTCTCTACTAGATGCGGAGTTTCAAGCATTGATTCCTGACCAGCAGATGGATGACAAAATAAGAGCAAAGCTAAGTAACCGCTTTAGTGAACGGGCATTTAATGAAGTGACTCAAATGAAGTTAATTGAAGTAATGAATGAATCCATTGATGATTATGCTTCAGAAAATACAAGCCGAGTAGCGTCTATAAAATTCACTCAAACTATGATATTCACCGTGATTCGCTTGTTCAGTAATCTTTATGCCCAGACGACTAATCAGTAATATGAAATAGAAAGTAAATGGCCGTGTGGTTTGAGTCCTGTAAAGTGTTGACACATCAGTGCTAATTAGTTTCTAGGTTCAGTCCTGGTTAACCAATTATGAATGCTGTTTCCACCAAAAGTTGGAAAAACTTACATGCTGATTGGCACACAAGCGCGGAGAAGAGGCTAAAATCCACTATTAGCAGTAATTAGTTAAAAATTTATGGAACTACATCACAAAACGCACTTGTTCTATTTGTGTATAAGTGAATAAAGGAGAAGAATGGTTCCTAACGAAGGAAACGTTATTTAAATTAAATCGTCTGGCAGATTTGTAAGGATATAACAACTGTATGTGACGCGGAGGAGGTTGGTTCATGCACCATTTAAAATACATCATCACAGCAACTGCATTATTGACAGCAATAAATGTCAATGCAGATTTGATTGTGCCGGATACTGCAACAACAGCAGGTCCACAAAGTAATAATGCAAACCCAAATGCTTTGGGTGGCGTAGCACGCTTCAAAAAAGGTCAAGTTGTTGTCAAAGGGGTTCCATCAGATTTTCCTGGTTATACCATTATAAAAACATTGCCTCATGCGGGTTTAGTTGTTCTTGACGTGGCTCCAGGTAAAGAATTGGCACAAATTAAACGGTTAAAAGGTGAAAGTAAAAAAGCCAGTCTAAATTTTATTGTTCAGCAATTTACGACGGTATCAGATACTTTTTATTATCCCTACCAATGGAACTTCACAACGATTCAAGCCGAACAAGCCTGGGATATATCAACTGGTGCAGGTGTTAAAGTCGCTGTATTAGATACAGGTCTGCAACAAGGTGGGGTAGATGGTATCGGCTGTGTATTGCCAGGGATAGATATCGTCAGTGGTGATAATGACCCATCAGACGGTAATGGACATGGAACACATGTCAGTGGAACCATTGCTCAAAAAACCAATAACACAGGAACAGCGGGGCTTGCTCATGGTGCTTGTATTCTACCCGTTAAAGTATTAGATGATGCAGGTAGTGGTACTGATGCTGATATCGCAGAAGGGATTGCCTGGGCTGTTGCAAACGGTGCGCGAGTGATCAATATGAGCTTAGGATATCCTGCTGGATATGCCTTGGATCAATTTGTTGGCTCAGCTTCTTATAACGCATTAAATGCAGCATCCAATCAAGTGACTATCGTTGTCGCTTCTGGTAACGATAGTTCAACAACAGGAATCAGTTATCCTGCAAACCACCCTGAAACGATTGCAGTGGGCGCAACGGGATACAGTAACTTACAAAGCTATCCAAATATTGCCCCATACTCCAATCAAGGACCTGCTCTTGATTTAGTGGCTCCTGGTGGCGATATGAGTTTGGATCTAAATGGTGATGGCTATCCTGATGGAATTCTTCAAGAAACTATAGGATCGTCTGGCTGGCAGCATTATTTTTATCAAGGCACATCCATGGCAAGTCCGCATGTGGCTGCAGCAGCTGCCATATTGATTGCACAGGATGAGACGCTTGACCGTTATCAAGTACTTAATAAATTAACAGAAACTGCTTTAGATGTTGGTGTATCAGGGAGAGATAATGTTTTTGGGTATGGATTAATTCAGATTCATGATGCACTTATATTAGCTCCTCCTGTAATAAACCAAGCGCCAAATGCTGCATTTAATTACAGTTGTAATTATTTGATTTGTGATTTTACATCAACATCAATTGATCCTGAAGAGGGTACGGTTTCAAGCACAAGTTGGGCGTTGAGTGATGGGGCAACACTGACAGGAATCAATCCACAACATGAATTTGCAAACGCAGGAACGTATGATGTTGCTTTAACAGTAACGGATAGCGAAGGGCTTGATAACAGTACTTCACAATCTATCACGGTTACAAGTCCTCCTGTTAACCAAGCACCTTTTGCTGAATTTTCTACAAGTTGTGTTAATTTAGAATGCACGTTTAACTCTACATCAACTGATTCAGATGGTCAGATAACAAACCTTGTATGGAATATTAATAGTGGTGCAGATATATTAGGTCAAAGTGCTTTAACTCATGTGTTTTCTGATTCAGGTGATTTTACTGTTGCATTAACTGTCACAGATGATGATGGCGCTCAAGTAACAACATCAAAAATAGTAACGGTTACAGCTCCACCTCCACCAAATGTATTTCCACAAGCAACATTTTCTACAAGCTGTGTTGATTTAGAATGTACGTTTAACTCTACATCTACTGACTCAGATGGTCATATTGCAAATCTTGTATGGAATGTTAATGGTGGTGAATATATATCTGCTCAAAGTGAACTAAATTATGTGTTTTCTGGTTCAGGTAATTTTACTGTTGCATTAGCTGTAACAGATGATGATGGTGATCAAGCAACAGTATCAAAAATAGTAATAGTTACAGCACCACCACCAAATGTATTTCCAGAAGCAGCCTTTGCATTTAACTGTATTGATTACGTGTGTGACTTCACATCTACGTCGACTGATTCTGATGGTACATTGATAGCCTTGAGTTGGGATTTTGGTGATGGATCAAATGTATCAAGTGCAGCTATTTCGAATGAGCAGCAAAAAACTTTTTCATCTAATGGAATATATACTGTCACTTTAACGGTGACTGATGATGATAATGCTCAAGTGACAACATCACAACTAGTAACCATAAATGTTATAGAAACCGTTCCATTTTATTCGCCAACAAGTATTTCTGCAGCTGATAATGCTGATGGAACAGCAACCGTGCACTGGATAGATGAAAATGCCAGTGGAATAACCACAGGTTTTGAACTGCAACGTAGAAAATTAAATACCAGAAAAGGCACTTGGGGTAGCTGGAGTACAATAACATCAACAGCTTCAACATCATATAACGATGCAAGTGGTAAAGGTACCTTCGCTTATCAAGTTAGAGCCTCTAATGACACTGAGATATCTATATGGGACGTATCTACTGAAGTTATAGTCACTAGCGCAACTACTAAAGGTGGTGGAGGAACAAAAGGTGGGGGGCGTAAAAAATAAATAACTAAAAATCAATTAATGCCTCAATAGTTAATATGAATATTTGGGGCATTATTTGTTTGCATCATGACTGACTTAAAGCCTTTTAAAAGCGGGCTAGATCTTTTTTGTAGTACTTTTTATAGACACTTCTTTTGAAAATACAATACTTACATACTGGGTTAATAACTGGAACTGAAACGTTTATAGAGGTGGATAACTACCGTGTTTTAAGAGGCGTTAGAAACACACAACTTATTAAATGTTTTCCTGACCCTATTGAGTTTGAGTTGCCAAATGATGGAAGGCTAGAGTGTTTTGTAAGGGGGATCAAAGGATTGCAAGATAATAAAATACAAACCACTCATACTTTTGATCAGTATTCTTTGTATATTGAGGGGATAGGAGATTTTAAGTGGTATAGTCACGAAGTTCCTAAGCAATGGTTAAGGCTCACATTTTTATTACGTTATTTACATTTAATAACAAGATATTTGAATCACACAAAAACACCCTTTTATCTTCATGATGATACTAGCCTGGAAGAATATTGCGAGTTGATGGGGCCATACGAATAACTTACACGGGGTGACCGTTCATCATCATTCAACTTTTTCCAGTTTTTAAGAAAACAGCATCTATAGTTGCCAGAAAATAATTTTAAGGCACTGTTTTGTATTATATTCGTAAGTAGTTAAAGCGTGCTGAAATTGGTATATGTTGAATGGGTATTATCAAGTTTAAAGCTAAAACCTCACTATTATTTTATAAAACCCGCATTAAGATGAAGCTTTATGTTGAGCATTAACATGTGAGACAAAGAGTTTGTAGTGTCGTGGTATCAGCCTCTCGATTTTGACAGTATTTGCTCTAGAAAAGTTAGAGAGACATTGAGTAATAAAGTATGTTAAATTCCTTATGTAAACAAGGGGAATGGTTGCATAATGATCAAAAATTACAATCTCATACTATATACCTCCAAGCAGTCGCTAGAGATTACTATTCCCGATGATTTATCTGTACGACTTGCCTTAGATATTGCTGGAATATGTGCTTGTGGCGAGATTGGTACTTGCGAAGCCTGCACTATCCAAACTATTAGTGGAGATTTTAGCCCGCCAACACTCGCTGAATGGCAAAAGATACCTGAACAAGAGCGCGAGAAAAATAGCCATCTCGGCTGTCAACTTTATTATCAAAGTAATGCAGAGGTTTTTTTAGAAACCCCTGCACCCAAATCAAACTGGAAATTCCTCGATTTATCAGGCTGGCCTGACTATCACTATCCTCTGCAAAATAGAGATAAAACGATTGATGCACCAGCAGTTGATCTAGGAACTACACATATTCGTTTGTCATTGTGCGATAGATATCAGCAAAACCCCGTTGCTAGTCGACACGGTAATAATCCACAAGCCTCATTCGGCGAAGATGTGTTGACAGGGTTGGATGTTCAACGTCAGCGTAGTCAAGAACTAGAATCGTTAATGCAGATGATATGCACCGCCATTATTGAAGGTGTTCGGGATATTTTGCAGCGTGATATGGTTGAAGTAAAATCGATTTTGGCTAAAGGACTATTATCCATTATGGATTGTGCGCATATTGAATTATTTGGTAATGCCGCTTTATCGGGGGGTGAAAAAGTATTGCTTAATCCTGAGTATGAACAATTAAATAAAAAGTTACGTGATGCATTGCAGGCGGTGAATGTCTTGTATCATAGAGAATATGAAGATTTATCAATCAATTACGCTTAAAACCGTTTATGGAGTGAGTTAATGTTTGAAAAGTATGTAAAAGACTATAATGACGCGATTTTTGAAACAGATAAAGAAGCTGCTTTAGCGGTGGTTGAAGCAGCTGTCGAAAATGGGGTAACACCTGAAGAGGTGGTCTTTAAAATTGTTATGCCGGCAGTTGAAGATATGATGCAGCTTGTTATTAATAATTTAGATACTAATTTATCTCAGCATTTTATGGTTGCTCAAATTGCATCAGAAGTTACTGAGAAAATGTTAGCGCTGTTCTCTGCACCTCCTGAGATTATTGGCAAAGTGGTTATAGGTAGCTCTGTTGGCGACTTACACTCACTAGGCAAACGGATTGTTATAGGTTGTTTGAAGGCAATGATGGTCGATGTGGTTGATTTAGGTGTCAATGTTAGTGCTGTCGATTTTGTGAATGCAGCCGTTGAACATGATGCACAAGTGATTGCGGTTTCATCGATGATGATGCATACCGCAACAGGCGAAGAGGGAAGTCTGCAAATACGCGAGTTATTACACGAGCGAGGTTTGGAAAAGCAGATCAAATTAATTGTGGGTGGATCACCTTTTCGGTACGATAATGAGCTGTACACCCGTGTAGGTGCTGATGATTGGGCGCCTGACGGTATTAGTGCAGCAAAAATAATTTGCCAATTAATTCATGAGGTACAAGCATCATGACACCTTTAGAAATTTTAGTCGCAACACTGACTGGTCAAGCAGCTCCTAGAATACCTGTATTTTGTAATTTTCTGGACTATGGACCCAGAGAATTAAATATGACACCTAAGGAATATTTTTCCCGTGGCGAATATATGGCGGAAGGCCAGCTTAAATTACTACAGCGGTATGGTCATGATAATGCCTGGTGCATGAGTTATGTAGGTATAGAGGCTGAAATATTAGGCTGTCAGGAAATTTTATTCCCTAAAAAAGGCGCACCTAATGTTAAAGATTTCGTGATAAAAAGCTGGGACGATATTGAAAAATTAACCATACCTGACGATATTAGCCAGCATCCGCATTGGCAAACAACCGCTGATTGTTTATCGTTATTAAGTCAGGAAATAGGTGCTACAAATCCTATCTGTGCTTATGCTTCATCTTCAAACACCTTACCTATTTTATTAATGGGCATGGAAAAGTGGATGGAACTCGTGCTTATGGGCCCTAAAGATTTACGTGAAGAATTAATGCGTAAGTGTAGTGATTTCTGTCAGCAACAAATTAAAGCTTTCCGTAACGCAGGCGCTCATATTATTCTGTATGCGACGAGCTTTGGTACGCCTTATTTTATTTCTAAAAAATTGATTGCCGAGTGGGCTGTGCCTTGGATGAAAAATGATCTACAAGGAGACGCAGGTGGCATTGTCTATTATTGTGGCGGCGCACCAATGAATGAGGTGGTTGATACGGTCATGAAAGAGGTCGGTATTGGTGCTTATTATATTAGTCCATTGGATGATCTGACTGAAGCCAAAAAAATCATTAGCACCAATGGCTTAACCTGTGCGGCTATTGACGATATTAAAATGGTTCATTGGACTGTTGAGCAAACACGCGCAGAGGTAAAACGTCTTATAGAGATAGGAAAACCAGGCGGTCATTTTTTATTTGGTAGCAGTTTGATGCCATTAGAATTGCCTGAAGAAAATATTTTAGCCATGATCGAAGCGGCTTTTGAATATGGACGCTATTGATGAGAACCATTCCTATCATTCCTGAAACGTCAGACCAATTAGTGATGGTTGGTTGTTCTATCTTGCGTAAAGAAGTTGATAGTTTAATTAAAAAGCATCAATGGCAAATGGAGACGCATTATTTAGATGCAGCTTTACATAGCTATATAGATAAACTATCTACTGAACTAAATAAAGCATTAGTAGAGGAAGAGCAGAAAGGTAAAAACACTTTGGTCTTTTATGGTGCTTGTCATCCTAATATGGATAAAAAAATAGCCAGTCATCATACTTGTCGTACTCAAGGACAAAATTGTATTGTCATGTTACTAGGCTATGAGCATTTTATGGAGGAGCTTTCGCAAGGTGCATTTTTTTTATTGGAAGGCTGGGCGCAAGATTGGGAAGAGGTACTAAACAACTCGTTTAATGGCAATCTCAGTATTATTCGAGAAATTTTTCATAGTAGTCATAAATATATTCTCGCCTTACGTACACCTTTTAGTGGAGGTTATATTGAAGCAGCAGAAAAAGCCGCTGCATTTGTAGATCTACCTTTACGTTGGCTGGATGTCGATTTACAAGAACTGGAAGCGGTGATGATCGAGGTGGTTGATGAAAAACTAAAGGCATTGCATGCATAGTGACGCCGATTATCAACAGCTGTTTGCTGAGAACCGGAAATTAAAAGCAAGCGTACAGCGATTATCTGAAGAGAAGTCCAATTTATCCCTAATTCAGCATTTATTGGTGACGTTAAAGCCTGACGGCGATATTGACACACAATTAAACGATGTATTAATTGGTTTAGGGCAATGTCTGGGCGGTACTAATATTGAACTGTATTATTATGCGCATAATCAATTGAACTATATTGATTTATTTGGCAAGGTTAAAGTCCTCAAAGAAATTACTGATCCATTTGTCAATGAGATTTTTGAACGTAAGGATTTTATTGAAAAGCCCTCGTCAAATTCAAACTCTTTTCTTATTGATGCGACGCAAAGAAATGCATGGGAGTGGGGATTTCCATTGCTGATAAATGAAACTATGTTGGGCGCAATCAAAGTCTCTAATGCGATGGGTTCTGTGCTCTTGCGTAATTATTTAGCCCCTTTTTTTAGCCATCTAGCGCTTATTTTAAATAATCAAATTATTACTCAGTCAGAAGCCGCCGCTAATAAAGCCAAAAGTGAATTTCTTGCGATTATGTCCCATGAAATTAGAACGCCGATGAATGCTATTTTAGGTATGACTGAGCTACTTTTAAAAAAGGAACTGAATGAGACAGAGCGCTTAGAAAACACCCAAATTATATTGAATTCGGGACGTAGTTTATTATTGATACTAAATGATATTTTAGATTTATCTAAGATTGAAGCCGGTAAAATCACTTTAGAATACAGTGATTCTCATCCTAATGATTTATTGGAAGAGTTGAAAGTATTGTTTTCTGGACAAATAAAACAAAAAAACCTACAGATAACAGTTAATAGCCTTCTTGATCCTAAGCAGTATTACTTTGCTGACATAGAACGGCTCAAACAGATGATGTCTAATTTAATCAATAATGCGATTAAATTTACACACGAAGGTTTTGTGCATATTGGTGTTAAAGAAATTGCTCATATCAAGCATCATGGGATATTGGAGTTTTATGTACAAGATACGGGGGTAGGTATTCCAGAAGAGAAGCAAACTATGCTCTTTAAAGCTTTTTCACAAGTAGACAGCAGTGTTTCACGTGAGTATGGTGGAACGGGATTAGGATTATCCATAGTGCGGCAGTTGGCTAATTTGATGAACGGCAAAGTGGGCTGTGAAAGTAATGCGGGTGAGGGGGCTCGTTTCTGGTTTCAGGTTAAGCTTGAAAAATCAAATTATGCAGCAGAGGTGGGCATAGAAAGTAACGCTAATCCAGAATCACAGATTGAGTCAGCATTACCTCAGTCTGTTATTTTTCTCAGTCCGCAAGAGCAAGAAAAAGTGATCGTTTTAGTACATAACTTGGATCAATTGTTGGCAGATAATATGTTTGATGCTATAGATTGCTACAAAGAGTTACAATCATTGCTTCAGGACAAAAATATCAGTCAGTCTTTTGCCATACTTGAGGCATTAATCAATAAAATGGAGTTTGAAAAGGCTCGAGATTATTTGCATGAACTGGCTATTCCTCAAATTATTGATGTAAAGTTAAAAGATGAGTAAATCACGACTTAAAATACTTATTATTGATGATACGCCTGCTAATTTGCAGTTATTAGGACAGGTTTTAAAAAATGATTATATTGTTCAAGTAGCAACTTCTGGGCGAAAAGGTTTAGATCTGGCTGCTAGTGCAATACCAGACTTGATTCTGTTAGATATTATGATGCCAGAAATGGATGGTTTCGAAGTCTGTCAACGTTTAAAGAAAGATAAAAAGCTAGCGAATATCCCTGTTATTTTTATTACTGCACTTAATGATGTGGAAACAGAAGTAAAGTGCCTTTCCATTGGTGCGGTTGATTTTATTAATAAACCGATCAACATAGAGCTAGCCTGTTTACGAATTAATAATTTTATGGAGCGCCAGAGGTTGCGCCATGAAGCCATTATCAAGGAGCAGCTTAAATTAGCGGCGAATGTATTTAATTACTCTCATGATGGTATTTTGTTTTCCGATGCGGACAACAATATTATAAAAAGTAATGATGCATTTACGAAGATTACTGGGTACTTACCCGATGAAGCACGGGGGAAAAACCCTCGGTTTTTGCAATCAGGAAAGCAGAGTAACTCTTTTTATGAGGCTATGTGGAAAGATTTGCTGAAGTATGAGCATTGGGATGGTGAACTTTGTAATAAACATAAAGATGGCCACTTGTTTATTATCCATACCAGTATTCTTATCATTAAAGATGCCGTGGGTAATGTACAAAACTTTTTAGCGATATTTTCCGATATTACTCTGCGGAAAACGCATGAAGAAGCATTGAAAAAAATAGCTTATTTTGATGAGTTAACAGGTTTACCAAATCGTACATTATTGACTGATCGTATGGATCAAGGGATTCAACAAACATTACGACATAATAATGTAATGGCATTTTGCTATCTAGACATAGATGGCTTTAAGCCTGTTAATGATTTGTATGGACATGCCGTGGGCGACAGGTTATTACAGCAAGTGAGTGAGAGGATTGTTCGTTGTTTGCGAAAAATTGATACCTTGTCACGTATTGGTGGAGATGAGTTTGTTTTGTTGTTGCTAGACCAAAAATCAAAGGATGAATATATAGCGACAATTAAACGTATTTTACAGGCCACTGAGAAAACCTTCTTTGTCGAAGGATACTCTATTAATATTTCAGTCAGTATCGGGGTTACGTTATTTCCTCAGAATGATAGTGACCCTGATACCTTGCTGCGTCATGCTGATCAAGCTATGTATGATGCAAAATTACAAGGTAAAAACCAGTACATACTGTTTGATGAGCAGCAAAGCCGTGAACATTCTAAAGATAGTCGGTTGTTAGGTGAAATCAAACATGCACTTGGTAATGAAGAGTTTGTTTTATATTATCAGCCTAAAGTCAATTTACGTACTAGAAAGGTCATTGGTGTTGAAGCATTGATTCGCTGGCAACATCCTAAACGGGGATTATTATCTCCGGCTGAGTTTTTACCTGTTATCGAGAATACTCACTGGATGATCAAAGTGAGTGAATGGGTTGTTGCTACGGCTTTAAAACAACTGAGTCAGTGGCATCAAGCAGATATAAAGCTTACCGTTAGTGTTAATATTGCGCCTTGCGATTTGGTGAAGGGTAATTTTGTTGAACAATTACGTGAGCACCTGGGTAATTATCCTGATATAGAACCTGAGTATTTGGACCTGGAAATTTTAGAGACTACAGCATTGAATGATATCGATAATGTCTGCGAAATTATGCAGTCATGCATTGAGCTTGGTGTTAGTTTTTCACTTGATGATTTTGGTACGGGTTATTCCTCATTAACCTATTTAAAGAAGTTACCCGCTAAAACCTTAAAAATAGATCAAACCTTTATTCGTGATATGTTGGTTGATGACGAAGATCTGGCAATTGTTATTGGAACTCTCGGGCTGGCAAAAACATTTCATCGTGAAGTAATAGCTGAAGGTGTTGAAACGCTGGAGCATGGTGACAAATTACTTGAGTTGGGCTGTGACCTAGCGCAAGGGTATGGTATCGCACGACCTATGCCGGCAGATAAAATTAAAGACTGGCTATTGCAATGGGAAGCCTATGCAAAGTAATGTACTAATTTAAGTACAAAAAAAATCAGCACCTAAGTTAATGACCGGATTTCTCTTAATTTGGGAATCGTACTTATTCATATTGAAAAGCAACATACAAATGATTCTCAGAAACTGGATATAGACCCTTGGTAGTCTCTAGGTTCAGTAATACCCCTCAATTTAAATGGTTTAATTGGGTAGGGCGGTAATAAACTTAGCCGACAAACCAAAATGATCAGAAGGAAATAAGGTGTTACCTGTTGATGTTTTAAATCCTTGCTGACCAATAATTTTTATCGTTTTTGCTGACAGTAAATCGCCTGTTAAATATACTTTATCCAAACGACGGCTGCCTTCAGAAGGGAATGAGTTTTTCCTGGCTAAACTGGATTCTCTAATATTCCAGGTGTACCCGTGATAATTAGCTTTTAATTTTTGCCATACATCTCGGTAATCAGGGTTGATAATCGTGTTTTCTGCCTCTCCATCACCAAAGTTAAAATCACCCAGTAAGACTAAATTTTGGCAGTGAGTGGTTTCTTTGGAAATGGTATTAAGCTGATTGATTCTAATGGAGGTATCTTCAAGGAAGCTTTCAAGATGTACGGTAACTATGCAGAGTGATGCTTTATTAACATTCGTTTCGATCAGTAATAATCCTCGATTCAGTTGTGATGGCAAGTCGATATAGTGCTGTTTAGTAACAGGCTGTTTGCTTAAAATTAATAAGCCACCTTTAATGTGATTAAACCAGCCTTTTGCTAGCGAAAAATGGTATTGTTTGAATCTATCATCTTGTTTTATTGCATCAATAAACCAGCTTTCTACTTCTTGTAAGGCGATAATATCTGCTTGTTCTTGAGCAATTACATTTAATAATCGAGGTGTGCGTTCGGCTGAACTGGCTTGGTCAAACCATACGTTATAGGTTACAACAGAATAAGCTGATGCGGTTGCAAACGTACAATATAATAATAGAAAGGTGATGGTTTTTATTAAAGTCATTACAGGTTTTGTTAATTAATCAAGCTATACTTCGCGCGGTCACGGATGCGGATTTTATAGCGAGTTGATTTTTGTTGATAGCAAGGCGCTAAAACAGGCGCATAGCAAGCTACGCAACTG